>WLWD01001423.1_pt1 | contig 144479 bp, 99 predicted proteins | sample 6712731 | NCBI WGS metagenome assembly WLWD01 (sample SAMN12718690, study PRJNA576275) | sponge metagenome | isolation source: marine sponge | host: Mycale hentscheli | place: New Zealand: South Island, Marlborough, Capsize Point | collected 2014-11-01
ATGGCGCTTGATGTATAGAGAAAGACAATTGAAAGTTGTACGGCATAAATGTGTTCTAATGTGATCTTGTCTTTTTGCTACAAGAATTCAGATAGTCACTTAGATTGCTTTGAATATACGCAAAGCATTGGTAACTGATTTAGCTGGTAGTTGTCACATTTCATGGCAGCGGAAGCGGTTTGAAGTTGGGGAGGCTCAATTATACTACAGAAACATAGGTTATTAAATTTAATGAATTAAACACAAATTCATCTAAGCTGTGACAATTTATGTTTGTTATGAAGAGACAGGCCACATTGTTTCTTAGCCAGTGTTTCCAACAGACTTCAATCTTGTCTATAGATGAACTATTCTGATGAAAATTGATTTTTGGATAAATTGTGTAGATTTGACAGTAGAAATCTCTATAGATGATGCTGTTGTTGATAGTGCTGCTGCAGTAGATGTCACTGCTGTGGATGTATATATCACTGCTGTGGATGTATCACTACTGTGGATATATCAATACTGTGGATATATCACTGCTGTGGATGTATCACTACTGTAGATATATCACTGCTGTTGATGTATCACTACTGTGGATATATCACTATACTGTGGATATATCATTGCTGTGGATATATCACTGCTGTGACCACACAATAGGATACTATTGGTGGGTATTGTTAACAGTGATTGTGCACACTGCTATTAGGTGCTTGTAATAAAAAAATATGCAATAACTTCCCTATCTAAAAGTTGGGGGGCTCTGTCCCTTACCTAGCCCCATGAGCCCCCATTGTCTGCATCCTATGCACTTCCAACCTGTTTATTACATCATAATCAAATTTAGAAATTCCAGTGTAATAGCTGTATAATGTAGTATAAGCATGGGAAAGTATTGGGGTGGCCAGGTCTCCCCTCCAGAATTGTTGGAGGGGCCATTGCCCCCTCCCCCCTCCCCCAACTTCCTACTCCATTTCTAGATGTGATAGGAAGTTACATATGATGTCATGCTGTGAACCCACCAGGGAAGCTAGCAGACTAATGTAATTTTTTTCCAGGTGCTGGATAGTTCATCATCATCAGTTCCTCCTGCTCTCTTTATTCCTGAGCCCTTCCATGTTCAGCTCTTTCTTTTTGAGTTTACACATACATTAGAGGATTCCCTTCTCCTCCTTTAATGTCTACCACTTCCTGCTTCTCAGTCTCTCTGTCCTTGTATCCATAATTGTGGACTTAGAAATTTTGAAAAACTTATCTTCCTTACCTGCTCTCCTAGTTAGAATAGTTGTCATTTTTTTAATGGCTTTGACTGAATGTGATGATGCTTTACCCATTTAATTCCACTCACTTCATGGCAATGCTCACAGCTAATGAATTATTTATGAATATGCACACCATCATCGACACTTACATACAGGGATAGTTAAGTGCTGTCTCAGAAGAACTACTGTTTATAGAGTAGGCTGTAGTGTCCTGAGCACAGCAAGGGCACTACACTGAGGGACCCTAAAGGCGCCAGAAGGACCTGTTCATGTGCTCTCAGTGTGTATCAGTAAATCTTTTTTATTTTTTGTTACATCTTGTCTATAGTCTGTTTGTGTGTGATCATGTAGTTGTTTACTCATTCCAGCTTGAGCTTGCTTTTGCTTGCTCGAGCAGGCTTGAGAATCAGCAATTGTCACCTTCACTTCTAGCATATATATGTTTGTGTTTTAGGTCATTCATCTCATTAGGTATAGCCACTAGAAGGTCCACCAGACCGAGATTTTATGGTTATTAAATTATACTAATCTTCTGTCTTAAAAGTTACACACTTGGCGTGCTCCAGTAGCCTAGCTACTATTAAATAAATAACAGCGCCTAACTAATTTAAAACATAGCAACAGTTCCTAACAACACAATTAGAGGGACTCTACATATAGAAACCCTACCCTGAATGTGGGAGCACTACATGAAGGACCTAAAAGATTTTTTAAGTCCCTCTGTCACAATACACAATCTACACCAGCTATGTACTTAATAGTTAGGCACTGCCTCATATGGAACTACTGTTAGGTCTTAGTTTTAGTTAACTAAAACAACACTGCATTGAACTATGCTCAGTTAAAAAACTAGCGTAAAGTATCATCATTATAGAAATTATATACAAAGTCTTATGGTTACACTTCTAAACTCTGTTAGCTGGGCTAGTTCACTCACCATCACTGACCCGTGGAGTGAACCATTATAGTTGATCTGTGTTGCCCTCATTCAGGGAATGAGTGATGTAATAGAATGGCAATAGAATCCATAATTATTATTATTGCACAAAAGGTCTTAAATCGTCATTCTGAGTAAATTCATACCTTAACCAATGGTTGTCAATAATCTCTAAAATCAGAATGTGACAGACAGACAGACAGACAGACAGATAAATCACAGACAGACAGACTGACTGACAAATAGACAAACAGACAGGCAAACAGAAAGGATGGTTACTATAACCTTCCCTTGCATGCCTGCTGAGGGTTAATTTAATAAAGAAGACATCAGTGCCAAGTCAAAATGTCATGAGAAATTCTATTTTTTTCCTCAAATTTCTACAAAAAACAAACAGTATCACTGAACACTAAACTGATATACATTTAATAGTCATGTACATAATAAGTGCTGTTATAGTGATTTAAAAAAATTCTAGTTGATAATATGAGCTGTTATTATTCAGTGCTATCATAATTTACTGGAAGTTCAACATTTGAATTGGACAAGAGACTTCTTGACACGGACAGCTCCTGGTAGCTTCCTGGATTTAACACTCGGTCAGTCCTTATGAATTGGTTTGGGGTCGTAACATGAGAACTCCACTTGATATTTTATATTGCGGATGGAGATTGAAGAGTTGCTGTCAAAGTTGGATCTGATGAAAGGGTACTATCAGGTGCCACTAGCTGAGTCATCTCGTGATTTGACTGCTTTTGTGACCCCCTGGGGCAATTTTCGATTTAAAGTTCTCCCATTTGGCTTGAAAAATGCTCCAGCAATTTTTTAGAAGATTATGGCAAAAGTGTTGAAGGATTGTACTGGTTTTTCTGTGGTTTATATTGATGATATTTTAATTTTTTCGGATTCTGTGAGTGATCAGGTGGTTCACATTAGAAAGGTGCTGGAGGCTATACGAAGGTCTAGTTTAAGGCTGAGGAAGGATAAGTGTGTATGGGGCAAGAGGCAGGTAGAGTTTCTTGGTCATGTTGTGGGTAATGGTGTACTGGCTGTTCCTGGACATTGTTGAGGCTATGAAAAATTTTGTTTGTCCGATTTCCATGAAGGACATGAGAGCTTTTCTGGGCTCTACAGGATATTATAGAAAGTTTATTCCTAACTTTTCCAACTATTCCCCACTGCTGACACTTTCTAACTCTGCCAAGGCATCTGGTAAAGTTCATTGGTCCTCGGAGATGGTATCTCCCTTTCGTAAGTTGTGTAATTCTTTATGTAATCATTGTATTTTGAATGTACCACTTGAGTCAGATTCATTTGTGTTACATACTGATGCTAGCTGCAAAGGTGTGGGATGCGTTCTAAATGTTAGTAGAAATGATGTGGAAGTTCCGGTTGCCTTCTTCAGCAGGCAGCTGCGTGGTGCAAAAATTCTATATTCTGCCACCGAACTGGAGGCGTTAGCAATTGTGATGTCTATTGAGCACTTTCTTCCATATCTTTACGGTAGACATTCTCAAGTTGTGACAGATCACCGTGCTCTCACTTCTCTGATGACATCACGGGTGTTGAATTGCCGTGTGCAAGGATTTGCACTCAAGTTGATGGAGTACGACTTCGACATCGTATATCGCCCTGGTGTTGACAATGGTAATGCTGATGGGTTGAGTCGCCAGTCTTGGAGTGACAGTGACATTCCCTCCTCTGTGGCCGTTCCTGATTCAGACCGGAGTCACAGCAGAGCAGAGGGGGACGTGGGAATGCCCACCCATGAGAAACCTCAGTGAAGGCAATGAATGCCTATTCAGAGAACAATAGAACAAATAGTTGTTGATTAATGTCATTGTCATATCTTGTATCTTTTTGTTAGTGTCATGTGAGTTGTGCGTGGCTGGGTTTTATATACTATGGCCTGCCATGCTCAGCTCAGAGTTGAGTTCGTCCAGTTTTGAGCAAGTGTTGTGCTGTTTGTATCTAATCTATTGAGGGAAGACCTGGGTTGCCCATATCTAGGGACTCAAACAAGATTTTACAGATCGCCTGCGCCAGCCTTAACCTGTAAGAGACTACTACTCTCTGGTGGCAGCGGAAGAAGCTATCCTTCCCCTAACCGTCCCCACAATGTGCCACACTTGATAAAAACCACAAGAAATTGCTGCTCACATTCAAGCAAAGAAGGTACACGCAACCTATGGGTATGTAGATGCAATACATTTCATGTCAAAAGATATTATGTGCAATTATTGCAGATTATGGGAAAGAGTATTTTGTGGGAGCAATTACGGAAGCTTTATGAGGCAAAGATCTCTCTCTCTCTACTCGTAGTGAAGGCCTTTTTCTGTTTAAAAAATTGTCTAAGGAACATCTTGACTTGACTTCATACAGCAGAATGCGAGTAAACTTGGCTGCTGAAGTTAAAATGTCATGTAGTGCTAAAATTAACTTTAATACAGAGAAATACTATTTTTCTCAAAAACAAACAAACAGTATCACAGAACACTAAACTGATATACATTTAATGGTCACATACATAATAAGTGTTGTTACAGTGATATAAAAAGAAAGGTTAGTTGATAATGTGAGCTGTTACTATTCAATGCTCCCATAATTTACTGGAAGTTCAACATTTGAATTGGACAAGAGACTTCTTGACACGGACAGCTCCTGGTAGCTTCCTGGATTTAACACTCGGTCAGGCAAGTCTACTTCTTCTATGTCGATTCTAGAGTCACGCTTATTGACAGAGTTGGCAGCATTATAGCCTTCAACCAGTGCACGACAAACTGAAGCAAACAATGCTTTGCTTTGCAACCTTTCTAGTACTCTTGGGGCACATGTAGACATACCTTTATATAAAAGAAGAATGAATGTGTATGAAAAGACAGCTCCTGCAGACAATATTGTAACAACTGCAGGTATCTTAAATACGTAATTACTGTAGACATTCCAAATTTGAGTTAATTCCAGTAATGCAAATGCCAGAGCATCTAGCACATTGAAGAAGTTAAATTTGTAAGGTTTGCAAAGGGCAAACATTAGAGAAGCTATTAAAGGGATAATTGTCAAGATCATTGAACTGGTCACTTCAGAAATAACTGAGGTTAAATAAAACGTCATACGAAAAAGAAGATAGAAGGAACCAAAGTATCTCCAGTCTCTTGTCCCATCTGTTCCGTTCTTGAAGCAGCCATTGAATGCATCTGCAAATGCATGAAGGGGATGCCAGTTGACTCTAGGAAATAAGCCTAGACACTTTTGAAAGGTCTTAGTCGGATAGAACAACAGAAGAAGGAAAGGTGATATCACAAACACTAGAAGGACGATGATGGAGAGGATAAAGTAAGGAAGGTGAGTCTTACTGAAGTAAGGTACTTCACCAGCATAGTACAGTACATTAGGGTACACATGTTCACCTTTTGAATTATAAGTAGCTACGTAACTTATAAGATTAAAACTTACAAATATAAGTTTAGTGTATGACAAGTGAAGAAAAGTAGCAAAGGCATCAATGAGAGAGTGCCTTATGTCAATGTTCCAATTCATAGAACTCAAGACACACTTAAATGGAGCCCAGAGAATTTGGAAAGGTTTGAAGTCTCTGTCATACAATTCAATGAAGATATATAAAACTACGATTAGAAGAAGAGGGTAGGAGGCAACAATATACTCCATGGCTATGATATTCAAAGTTGTCATATTTTCAGATATACAAAAATGGGGGATTAATAGCCGAAAGAAGTCTAGGTTCCAAATTCCAGCAATAGTTGCCATACCTAGTAGAACGCTTCTGGAAATTCCATTGTATCTAAGAATAGTGTTGGGATATTTGTCAACATAAAATGTTATAACTTGTGAAAGAGCTACGAGTGAGTTCAAGTATCCAGATGTACTCCTTATTTTACAAGATATCACAAATATAAAGAACAGTGTAGTTGGTAATATGGCCAAAAATAAGTATAAAATCCATCCTTTCCACTTCCCTATACATTCTACACACTTGTTGTCATATGTCATGACAGACACGCCTAGTCCCTCCTTGCAGCGGCTACACAAGAATCCAGTCCTGTTGGCCCAGCCACAAAGTCTACTATTGAGGTCTGACACATTTTTAGGCTGTACCACGTAGCTCCTTACTCTCTGTTTGTGTGGTTTCACATAAGGACAGTTTCCTACCAATACTTGCCCTGTGGTATTATCGTAGCTCATGCAGTATGCTATGCGTACAGACACTCTCTCATTCTTACGGCATCTCACCAAAGGACCAAGTGACTTTCCACAAGTACACCCATCTTGCCGAGAGATATACCAAGAAGGACACTCTGTGGCATTGAAGGAGAAGTTGGAATATCCCTGATTAGACATAGGCAGAGAAGAAGATACTGAGAAGAGAGTCAATAGACACAAGCCAACATTCATCTTGATGAACTCCACTATAATTAATTATTTTGTTTACGCTCAACAGTTTTTTATAGGCCCATAGTGTCCAGCACTGTTTGGTGGCTTCATACTTTAGTGCATGTCCACAAGGAAAACCATGGAATGCAGTAATCATTGGCACTAAAGTCCAGAACTCTTACATCAAACGGTTAGTGAGAGGAGACACTATATAAAATACGTGGGAAAGCAACCCAGTTATCACTGCCAGAGAACCAAACCCAGTGATGTGGATTTGAAATCGGAATGCTCAAAAATGCCTGAATGCATCCATTTGATTTTTTGATGTGATAATAAAGTTAACTCTACTATTTACAATATTTTCTCATAAAAAAATAAACTGTAAATAAAATAAAAAACACTACTAAACTTTGTGGTCTTGCAGGCCGAAATTTGGCTGGTACACCTGAAACCGCCTTCTGGTGGCAGCTCCACTACCTTAGCGATCCGTATAGATCTGTCCATACTCCCCCACATGTGTTTTGCTATTAACAGGAAAACAAATGATAATAAACAAGTATAATAATCTTTACAACAGGCATAACAACTTGACAGTATATGAATGCTAAGAACACTCAGTTTTCCACAAATTTCCTAAAATTCTTCAAGTAAATGATAAATGGATGGCAACAGGAATAAGGTGCAAGAGCATCAACATGTGATTTTCTACTCATATTTCTATATAATTATGCTTAATTACTTTTGTTGTTGTTGTTGCTAGACCCTTACACCACTCTATGGACTTAAAAATGAATACTTGTGTCATTAATTATCTTTTTAAGATTTCTGTTTGGGATAGGAAGTAGCTACTTCCTTGATAGCTGATCGACCAGTCTGGTTTTATTTATACGCATTGTAAATCTATCAATCTTACTGATTCAGTGCTTCCTCATAAACACAGTTACCTTTGTTCCATTCTTGTTTTTGTATCACTTCATGTGATTACTTCCTCTACAAGAACTAATACTGTTCATTTTTGTCTACTAGATGATAAACAGAAGTCTTTCATTCATAATTACCACAGTGTTGTAATGGTAAATTATAGAATACTTTCCCCTAGAAGATTAAATTTAACTATTTTTATCTGAGTGGATCAATAAAAAAAACACTGGACTCTGATTGTATAGATTTATTTGTAGCCTGTTACCTCAGCAACCACACTCATAGTCAAGTACTGTAAATCTGATACAGCCCTTAATATTAAAAAAAATGGACTTGAGGGAAAAGACTGATATCATTCATAGAATGGGGAAATGGTCACAAAACCACAAATAGAGATAGTTTGAGTCTTTCCAAAATCCAACACTTTACTTGCTTTTGTTTCCAGCATGCTGCCTTTAAAATTCTTTCAGAGCTTGCCCCTAGTACTGGTATGGAAATTTTTTGATGGCAGAGACATATCACACCTGGGGTAATTGTAGAGCTGGTCATCCCAGCTTGTTCCATACGTCTTCAAGCAGAAGTTGTCTCATGCCCCACTGTCACATGTAGAATCTTAGAATTAACAATCCTGGTAAGTGTGGTTTGCCTTACCACACATGAACACTCCTTTCTGGGATGTAACACTTGCCTGATGTTGACTTGGCTTTGGCCTTGAGAGTGTCTCCTTGTGGTCCTTCATTTTCGTTCAAGAAAGCAGTTGGATGAGATTTCTCTTCATGAACAGTTTATAGGCTACCTTAGCCACACCCTTCTAATACATCAGCTAGCTAAGGCCATTAGTGATGATGTCTGACTTTTAAGAAGTCAAATTCGTGTCACCAAGTCATATTATTTAGTATCTTGATTATTTTTTAAAACAGTCAGTTTAATTTACTGTGTACTTAGAAAGTTCTCCTTTGGTGGTAAAAAAAATGGTCATATGCCATATGACATTAATTGAAAGTTTACTGAAGTATATTTTACATACCACATCTGACAAATGTCCTGTACCCATCACAAAAAAATACTCCCTGAAGATAAACTCTTATATGTTCACATTTTAACTAATTGTAGTGAAGCCAGTTAGCCGATATCATGTGGTATTTGAACATGGGCAGTTTGGAATGGGTACAATCCAATGATACACAATACTGATATCAGAAATTAGAATCCTTACTCAACAGTCAACAAAGATCAGTATCAAGTTTTTCTACAGCTTCACGATTTATTTGACTTCAAAGTCAAAATATAATACAAATTTTAAAATTAAAATAAAAAAATATTTTGTATGTAAACATACTCTATTATTTTTCTCAAATACTCACAAGAGTGAACACTAACTATATCAGTGTATCAGGGTTTGATACACACATTTTCTCTAGGGGGAACATTAGCGTTACAGGGTGGGGCTATATACATAGAGATGAGTGCACAAATGCAGCAATTTTCAATTAACAAAAAAAAATCCCATCAGTCCTATTTCTTTTTAGCATTGAAAATTGTGAACAATATCCAGATCCATTCACCCACTGCCCATATAAATATTTGGATGTTATTGGACAACAAAGCAGAGCATTCAGTTGTACCTTAAGAAAACACTTTTTGTCAACCATTCATTTCAAGCACATCGAATTATACCTTATGTTATACTGGGAAAGCTTTAGTGGGTAAAAAGGGGAGAGGGGGGAACTATTTCTTTGGGGGGGGGGGGGGGGACAACTCTGTTAGGGGGTGGCAGGGAGTCCCAGTGTTCCCCTCGTTCTGTATCAAACACTGATCATATAAATTCCATCTACTCACTAGTTAGAAATTTAACTTAATTAATAAGTAGTCCATATTTACTCAGATGCTTTGTTTCTGCCGAGTCTTCTTCAGTACTTTTTTGTTTCATTAAAAAAAGGAAAGGGTAACAAGTTTTCTCATTATGTGGCTATAACACAAAAATGTCATCCACTTCTGTACCAAAATCAAGTTTCAGTTTGGATGAATCCAAAACATTTTCTTCAAAATCCATGTTAGTTAGTACTGGTGACAGTGGAGACTGAGCAGTTCACCATCACGTGACACGTGAGGAGTCATTGGTGTGGGGCGTAAATCCCAACCAGCTTCCTAGGTCACAGGTGCTCACACGGAGGGTAAGTGGTCAAACTCAGAAAAGGGCCGAACTTCCAGCTCTCAGAGTGCTTATCCCGCACAAGGTTAGGATGTGACAATTGTCCACCAAGTGGGCAGCAGCATGATAGCTTTCAACCAACACACTACCAACTGCAACTTTTCTGGTACTATTGGGGCACATGTGGACATAATTTTGTATAAAAAGAGAATAAATGTGTATGTTAAGACAATTCCTGCAGACACAACTGTATTACCTACAGGAAATAAGCCTAGACACTTTTGAAAAGTCTTAGTTGGATAGAACAACAGAAGAAGGAAAGGTGATAGCACAAACACTAGAAGGACAATGATGGACAGGATAAAGTGAGGAAGATGAGTCTTACTGAGGTAGGGTACTTCACCAGCATATAGTACAGTACATTAGGGTACACATGTTCACCTCCTGAATTATAAGGAACTACGTAACTTATTAGGTTAAAACTTACAAATATAAAGTTAGTGTACGACAAGTGAAGAAAAGTAGCAAAGGCATCAATGAGAGAGTGCCTTATGTCAATGTTCCAATTCATAGAACTCAAGACACACTTGAATGGAGCCAAGTTCCTGCGCATAGCAGAGCTTACTCCCATTAATCCAGGTTGAGTGGCCACCATAGAACTCTGATGTAAGCATACTGAGCGACTCCGTATCAGCTGTCTCACCACATAGACAATTGCCTGTAACCATCACAAAAAATAATACTCCCTGAGGATAAACTCTAATTGAATACCAGTATGTAGTGTAGAACTTCCTTAGAGTTATTCATGTTCACATTTTACCTAAATGTAGTGAAGCTAGTCAGCCAGTAAGAACAAATATCATGTGGTATTTGGTACCGGAACATAAAAAACTTGGAATGGGCACAATCCAATGATAAACAACACTAATGTTAGAAAAGGAGTATGACTGTGTATGTGAAGACAATACCTGCAGGCACAATTGTATTGACTGCAGGTAACTTAAATACATAACTGTAGACATTCCAGATTTGAGTTAATTCCAACAGTGCAAATGCCAGAGCATCTAGTACATTGAAGAAGTTAAATTTGTAAGGTTTGCAAAGGGCAAACATTAGAGAAGCTATTAAAGGGATAATTGTCAAGATCATTGAACTGGTCACTTCAGAAATAACTGAGGTTAAATATAATGTAAAACGAAAAAGAAGATAGAAGGAACCAAAGTATCTCCAGTCTCTTGTTCCATCTGCATGTTCTGTTCTTGAAGCGACCATTGAATGCATCTGCAAATGCATGAAGGGGATGCCAGTTGACTCTAGGAAATAAGCTTAGACATTTTTGAAAGGTCTTAGTCGGATAGAAGAACAGAAGAAGGAAAGGTGATATCACAAACACTAGAAGGACGATGATGGAGAGGATAAAGTAAGGAAGGTGAGTCTTACTGAGGTGAGTTACTTCACCAGCATATAGTACAGTACATTAGGGTACACATGTTCGCCTTTTGAATTATGAGGAGCTACATAACCTATAAGGTTAAAACTTACAAATATAAGTTTAGTGTATGACAAGTGAAGAAAAGTAGCAAAGGCATCAATGAGAGAGTGTCTTATGTCAATGTTCCAATTCATAGAACTCAAGACACACTTGAATGGAGCCCACAGAATTTGAAAAGGTTTGAAGTCCCTGTCATATAAAACTACAATTAAAAGAAGAGGGTAGAAAGCAACAATATACTCCATGGCAATAATATTTAGAGTAGTCATGTTTTCAGATATACAAAAGTATCACAGCTTCTTACACTCCTTTTCTGCCAATTCACATAAGGACAGTTTCCTACCAACACTTGCCCTGAGGCATTGTCGTAGCTCATGCAGTATGCTATGTGTACAGCCACTCTCTCATTCTTACGGCATCTCACCAAAGGACCAAGTGTGTTTCCACAAGTACAGCCATCTTGATGAGGGATATACCAAGAAGGACACTCTGTAGCATTGAAGGTAAAGTTAGCATATCTCTGATTAGACATAGGAAGAGAAGAAAATATTGTGATGAGGATCAATAGACGTAAGCCTACATTCATTTTTATTCACTTAACCATTAGATCTTTTTAATACACTAAACACTTTTATAGTCCAAATGTTCAGCACTGTTTAGTGGCTTCATACCCACAAGGAAAACCATGGAATGCAGCAATGGCTGCATGGCAGTGAATTTTGGAATCTATACGCTCTTTCAGTTGTAGCTGCAAGAGAATCAAACCAAAAGCTCCTGGCTTTGCCACCAATGATGTGGCTTAAATTTTGAATTCTCACAACTAGACCATCCCGTTGAAGGAGTCATTATCTGATATGTAATGAAGTTTGCTCAACTACTTGCAATATATTCTCAGAAAATTAATGTAACACAAACAAAAAAAAACCAACACTATAACACGAATCTGGTAAGATTAAGGAATTTTGCAGGAATAAATTACATAGCAAAAAAATAATAAATAAATTTTTTTTTTTAACTTGGATTTACTGAAATTAATGCCTGTAACTATAGTGAAATGCATAGCAGTATGCTGTCTGTAGTAGACTAGATTAGAACTGTAAATAAATACTTACCCTCATTCTTGATCAGAACTGTTGTCAAATATTTGGTGTTGAAACCTAAAACAGCAAGATGTCATATTAATACATAAAACAAACAAACAGCTGGAATCCATATGAAACAAATTTGTTTCCTATGTCTTTGAATACCAAAGTAAGTAATATGTTACCATGAATCAAATAAAACTTTACATACTCTTTCTAGTTTATTTTGTTTGGAAACATTTAAAAAAAGAAGAAGATAGTGTCTATTCTTATCCCAAAGTCTAAATATGAGCACTTTGTTTGTGGCATGCTGGTATCAGCACTAATCTGGGTGGCAAGAACAAACAGCAATGTTTCTGTAATCTATAAAGGGACATGTCCTGTAATGTTAATGTGGGGGGGGGGGGGAGGAGAGGGGGATTAAAATGTTAGCATAATAATATTCATTTTTTCCCTCTTAGGAAGGCATCGTTCAGTCCATTTATTCCTAAAAGTACAAGTAGCTGTGTAGCCGTTGACCATCAATTTTAACTAATAAATATGGATTTACTTTATTACCTTCCCCCTCCCCCACCCCCCATGTAGTGGTAGTATCTAAAATAAGCAATTCTGATTATCTAAATGATCAGTAGCTCCTGATAAAAAACACTCAGCCACTAAAACACAGCAGAGTTTTTTAAATTGCATCTGAATAAGGGTTTTCAATGCCACGGACCACTGCCTGCAATTTTTTGTTACCTGAAAAACAACCATTTCTGAGGAATTATCAAACTAAGACTGCTTTAGTAACCGAAGAAACTGGGGGAAGCCTAAACAGCTGGGTTTTTAAAGGTGGCCAATATATTTATTCAAGATATTCCTTCAGCTAAGAGTAGCTGCAGCACACAACACTTTCACACTTGTTCACTGGATATACCAACATAAGACTTACATTGTATTCTCTTTTTATGACTGACTTATTGGACAACGGATATTTAAAGTAAGAACTATACTGTTGCATAGTATGTGACCACCTAACTGTATCACACAGCATTCAGATATACATGTATCATGACAATTGATGATACGGGTAAGGATCGTTAAACAAAAGAATTCAAGAGACAGGGTTGACCACCAAGTGAACACAAAAAAGAGAGAGTCAAAGTATAAAATTGACATAGCTACGTACGTCCAAACATATGTATAAACTAGTGGTGTGCTATAGCACAAATGGCAAGTGAGCCTGCCTAGTAAGGTTATATTGAACTACAGTATTGTTATATAATTTATTTGACCTGAAGATGTGTTTATATATTTCCATATCAGGATGACAACATTCTAGAACTATAGCTATTATATAGCAGTTGACCATTAATTATAGCAAACAAATACAGTTCTTACCTCAATTTTTCTGAGTAGTGGTAGCTTCTGTAGTATCTATTTCTAAGCCATTCTGGAATGCGGAACCAGTGAGGTGGGCAGAGGAGACAGGGAGATCAAGGCGGCAAAGTGTACGCTTAACATTGAATGAAAGAAAAGTTCTGGCAAATCAAGATAATGAAAGTTCCAAACTATGTCCTGGAGAAGTTTGGCATACGTAGAGTTACATAGAATCTGGATGCACTAAAATTCATTGTAACTCTACGTATGCCAAACTTCTCCAATTCAAGCTGAGCACAAACCTCTTGAGACTCTATTGAAGAAATCTCTACATCAAGCTCCCCTCAGGCTGCAAAGAATAATAACTCTATCACAGTTTGCTATAGGCCATGAAAAAAATCATTCTGTGTATTGGAGTTAAAGAAATATGACATCTGATTCTCAGAAAATAGACTTATGAAATGCAGCACAATAATACTGTAAATACAAACGTTTTCTTTCGAAATTTCATCATCATGTAAAGATTGACCAAATCTTGATTCAAACACTAAGCTAGACTGGAGATTGACTGTAAAGAGCAAAGCTGGACTACTGACTGTGAGGGGCTTGACGTGAAAGTTGACGGTGAGGAGCTAGACACTGTGAGGAGTTAAATAAAGGAGAGATGATTGAGTTGAAGAAGGTGGAAGAGTAGCTGGTTGAAAGAAGATATAGGAAAAACAAAGCTGTTTTGTAAATTTTATCGCACCAATTGAGCTGAAATAAATAGATAATGTAGATGGGTGGGCTGGAATGTTCTTTTTGACTAAGTTCGCTGAAAACGCAGTGATATTGATTCTCCTGACTCTAATTCCATCACTTTTGCCGGTTCACTGGAGTCAAGCACACAACACATGAAAATATTCTATGTGCCATGGCTCCTTAGAATTGCTGCAATTACTGGACACCTCTCCGTAATGTCCCTACCGTCTTTGTCGTAGAGTGTTAACATAAAACAAAAACAAAAGAGGGAAAAAATTATTTGGTAACTAAGGCTATAGTTGCTATGTTCTAAAACAGATAGACAACGAAATCTCGGAAACTACCGCCCGTCGAACCCCTCGGGCCGCTAGTATCGCCCTCGCTACGCTCGGGACGGTACGGCCTACAACCCTCAAGGTTCTGTGGGTGATAGATCCCTCAATTTCGTTGACTATCTATTATTTAGTGGATGATTATTCCAATTTCATTGAAGTTTAAAAGCAATACAAGACAAAGAATTACAGACATTTTTATTAGTGACAATAGAACACAGTTCTCTAGCAATACATTTCGACAGTTTGCCTTGGAATATGGTCTCGCATCACACCAGCAGCAGTGCACACCATCCTCAAGTATGGAATGGGTAAAAACAGTACAGAGTATAAAAATATACTACTTTAAAAAAGCTATTGACCACAAACAAGATTTCAAGTGTAAAAAAATAAAATAAATAAGATAACATGATATAAATTAAGGACTTATTTTTCTGCTCATGTCTCCCATTTTCATAAATACATAGATAAATATTTCCAATTAATATTGTGAGCATGGGGGGGAAATTCTGCTATTATTATTTACTTCTAGGGAAATGTTAGAAAAATAATGTTCACTCAGTTCTATTGAATTTGAGAAATACACCCATTAGTATGAGTAATAGCACAGGTAACCGTGCTATTCAGGATTAATAGCATGAGTGACGTGATTGAAATAGCACGAGGCAAAGCCGAGTGCTATTTCAATTGCTTTTACGAGTGCTATTGATCCCTAATAGCACAGGTTACCCATGCTATCACTTGCTAATAGTAGGCCAGCTTCTTAAAAAGTCATTGAAATTATAGCTATACTATATTATCGCTCACTCACTACCTCCTCATTTCAGGATTAGCATTCCGCTGGAACTTCACAATTGTGAGCCTAATTTTAAAGTAAGACTTAGTTATCCAAAGAAACTGGGGTCAAGCCTGAAAAGTCGTGTTTTTAGGAGAAAAAAGTCCCCCGTGCGCATTTGAGAGGCATATGTACCATCCATCCATACATACACATATAATATATGTGTATGTATAGATGGATGGTACGTATGCCATATAACATATACCCGATTTTGCATTATCCACCCTAATACTGTCTCGCTTGCTCCGTTCGCTCGCCAACAAAGACATTGTTACTTGGCACAACTTATTGTTCTGAAAGAACTACTGTAAAGAGACGAGTTTCTAAGTGCTTCCTCTTTGCTAAGTGCTGTTTATTATTGAGCGCACATATTCTTCCTAGCTTTTAACTCTTTATATTAAGTTCTCCACACATCTCATCTACTGCTGATTGGCACTCAGTACAGTTTCTAGGATACCACTCATTACTAACCAACCCATTTTTTTTATTAAGCACCCATTGCGTCTATTGAGCCACAAGAAATAAAGGAAAATAATTCTAAATCAAAACAAATATATAAAAACAAGGAACAAAAATTTAATTATGGCTAATACACACACACACACACACACACATGCACACACACACACACACACATATAAATAGTGAGTGCAGGTAAAAAGACCAAAACACACACACAAAAAAAGCTATTGGGAAACAGCAATCAAGAACCATGTTCATATTTCATCACAAAGCCACAAAGAGAGATAAATTGAAGAAACAGAATACATTAATCTAAATAGTGAACTCCTAACGATCAGGATAAAAAAAACAGTTGCCACCTCAACCATTGAATTTGAATGTAATGGAACCTAACACAATCAGAATGGAGCCACTAATGCAAAACAAGCAAGTGAAAATTGCATATCAGATAAAAGAAAAAAGTTTACAATACTCAACACATACCTAAACATGACCAGATTACTAACTAGAATACAAAGGTGTAACACTCATACCACCATGTATATCTCCCTAGCTATATAAGTCGCTGAACTGGTTTGTAAATAACTTTTTAACGTATTAATATAGGACACTCCAATTCGTATGCATAATAAAAAGACGACTTTTGAAAAAGGTCGAGTTGTTGCTATTGTGCGGGACCGTCCAGCAAGTTTAGGAATCTTGTCCCGATGAAGTTGAGTATACCAGTTAGCAAGTAGTTAATGTCAGATCCCTTGAAATATAGACTCACTAGCGAGTAAAGATTAATACCAACAGGTGGCAGTGTACAGAGTAACTGACATTAATATTAAAGTATTGGTAACTAACAAAAATGATGCTGTGTTTACTGTTATAAACAAAAGAGGAATGACATCAACGACTTCGACGACTAACGCCGAGGACATCGACGAGGTTAAAACTGGGTATGCGCGTATGAGTGAGTATGCGCTTATGAGTGAGTATGTAACAGAGTGAAGCTAGCTAATAAGTTATGAAAATATGTCTTGTGGAGGGCTAAAACCCAAACAGCTATTGAAAGCACTGCTAGACAACACAATAAAACAACATTTCGTTGTGAAGCTCTTAGACTCTAAGGCATCTGAAATATTATATATTTCTTCTCATACCTTATGTTTAGTGTAATTACTTCTTGCAACATAATATATTTGACAAAATTCCAACAATTTATTTCATTACAACTCACAAATCCCAACAGGAATACAAACTCATTAGCTGCCTGCCACACATTTTGTTAAACTATTGTACGAAGTATACTGACAGATTGCTTTGGGGATTTGTTTTGATTATGCTAGATATGTCTAGTCCTACAGTCTAGGGTCAAAGTTAAATTAGCTGGTCAAATTTAAAATTAGCTGGTCAAAATTAAAGTTGAAATTTTGCACATAAAAGTAGTTACAACCTTCAATGGGTAGTTATAGTCATGGATTACTTGCTGGACTGAATGCCTATAGCCATAGCAAAAAATACTCACAGAGGATAAATTCAGCTTCATATTGATTTCCAGTAGCTATGTAGAACTTTCATAATCATTATTTTTACATTCACATTTTCACTAAATGTAGTGAAGCCAGTCAATCAGTAAGATCAGATATCATGTGCTATTTGGTACTGGAACTTGGGAAACTTGGAATGGGCACAATCCAAAGATATATCACACTGATAGTCAGAAATCAGAACCCTTTGTCAACAATTAACAGAGATATCAACTTCAAGTTTACTATAGCTTTTACATTTTCCATTAACTTTGTGAAAGGACTTCAGGTTCATAATACATGACATCACAGGAAACTGTGGTATTCAGGATAATAGCACTTGTGCAACAAATTTCCTTTGGCTTCGCCTTGAGAAACTTTTCTCCTCATGAGTGCTATCAATTCAAATACCTCAGCTTTCCGTACTATCATATGTTAATACTATTGCCAATAATTTTAATAAACAGAAGATCAGCACAAGTCATAATGTCATGTAATGTTTAAAATCAACTACATTTTGGCTGCTAAAACATAAAAATATTGGTATGGTCAAATATTCACAAGAATGACTGTATCTATGATTTATGACTTACTAGACACTAAACTAATAATGCATGGAAATATCCATTATAAATGTGTTGTCAGAGTGATGGTATAATAGTAAACAAAAATTCTAGCTGATAATTATGAGCTTAGTCAGTGCTCCCATAATTTGCCTGAAGTTCGACACTTGAATTGGACAAGAGACTTCGAGACACAGATAGCTCCTGGTAGCTGCTTGGATTTAACACTCGGTCAGGCAAGTCTGCTTCTTCTGATTCGACTCTAGAGTAGTCAGGTTTATTGACAGAGTTGGTAGCATTATAGCTTTCAACCAGTGCACGACAAACTGAAGCTAACAATGCCTTGCTTTGCAACATTTCTAGTACTCTTGGAGCACATGTAGACATAATCTTGTATATAAGGACAATAAATGCGTATGTTAAAACAGTTCCTCCACACACTATTGTAACAACTGCAGGTATCTTAAATACATAATAACTGTAGACTAACCAGACTTCAAATAATTCCAGCAATGCAAATGCCAGAGCATCTAGCACATTGAAGAAGTGAAATTTGTAAGGTTTGCAAAGGGCAAACATTAGAGAAGCTATTAAAGGGATAATTGTCAAGATCATTGAACTGGTCACTTCAGAAATAACTGAGGTTAAATAAAACGTCATACGAAAAAGAAGATAGAAGGAACCAAAGTATCTCCAGTCCCTTGTTCTATCTGTTCCGTTCTTGAAGCAACCATTGAATGCATCTGCAAATGCATGAAGGGGATGCCAGTTGACTCTAGGAAATAAGCCTAGACACTTTTGAAAGGTCTTAGTCGGATAGAACAACAGAAGAAGGAAAGGTGATATCACAAACACTAGAAGGACACTTATGGAGAGGATAAAGTAAGGAAGGTGAGTCTTACTGAAGTAAGGTACTTCACCAGCATAGTACAGTACATTAGGGTACACATGTTCACCTTTTGAATTATAAGGAGCTACGTAACTTATAAGATTAAAACTTACAAATATAAGTTTAGTGTATGACAAGTGAAGAAAAGTAGCAAAGGCATCAATGAGAGAGTGTCTTATGTCAATGTTCCAATTCATAGAACTCAAGACACACTTGATTGGAGCCCACAGAATTTGAAAAGGTTTGAAGTCTTTGTCGTATAATTCAATGAAGATATATATCACTATGATTAGAAAGAGAGGATAGAAAGCAACAATATACTCCATAGCTATGACATTCAAAGTTGTCATATTTTCAGATATACAAAAATGGGGGATTATTAGCCGAAAGAAGTCTAGGTTCCAAATTCCGGTAATAGTAACTATACCTATTAAGAAGCCTCTAGAAGTGTTTCCATTGTATTTAAGGACAGTGTTCGGATATTTATCAACATAAAATATCAGAACTTGTGAAAGAGCTATGAATGAGTTCAAGTATCCAGATGTGCTCCTTACTTTACAAGATATAACGAATATGAAGAAGATTGTAGTCGGTGCTATGGCCAGAAATAAGTATAAAATCCATCCTTTCCACTTCCCTATACATTCTACACACTTATTATCATATGTCATGACAGACACGCCTAGTCCCTCCTTGCAGCGGCTACACAAGAACCCAGTCCTGTTGGCCCAGCCACAGAGTCTACTATTGAGGTCTGACACATTTTTAGGCTGTACCACGTAGCTCCTTACACTCCGTTTGTGTCGGTTCACATAAGGACAGTTTCCTACCAACACTTGCCCTGTGGCATTATCGTAGCTCATGCAGTATGCTATGTGTACAGACACTCTCTCATTCTTACGGCATCTTACCAAAGGACCAAGTGACTTTCCACAAGTACACCCATCTTGCCGAGGGATATACCAAGAAGGACACTCTGTAACATTGAAGAAGTTGTAATGTTCCTGATTAGACATAGGCAGAGAAGAAGATACTGCGAAGAGAGTCAAAAGACATAAGCCAACATTCATCTTGAAGGACTCTTATTTTTAACTTGTTACAACCAACAGTTTTATATTGCCAGTGTCCAGATTATTAGGTGGTTTCACAGCAACTGGTGGTACTATGTACCTTAGTGCACGTCAACTAGGAAAACCACGGAATGTCAGTAGCTTGGGAAGCTGTAATCTAATCCAAGTGTGAAAATTAAAGTAATTAACCACGACTGCAACCTTTACATTACTTGAATTATTCAATAATTGTGATTTTTTGTTGTTTTATTTTGGTCAAGAATTAAATCTACCCATGTATACTTTTTTAAAAGAATTTATCATATTTGAAGGGCTTAATTTGGCATTACACACCATGCAGTGATCTAGCCCTGAATTAGGAATGCTCAAAACAAAACTGATTGCTTCCAATTGAAGGAGCTACATTTCTAGGTACAGTTTGACTACTATGGTACTAATAAAAATAATAACTTTTGCTCAAATAGAGCTTATTTTCAACATTTTCACAAGAAGAACAAGCCAAGTGCAAATACAACACTATTAACCTGCATCTGATCCGAGCAAGAAACCTTGCTAGAGTTGTTGTGTATATATATGTGTGTGTTTCTAAATGTGAATTCCCACTCCCATTAGGACATTGGATCACGTTATAATGATTTTATTGCACAGTCCATATCGCCTGCATTCCTTTATTTACCTTCATTCAATGATTACCTTCATTCCATGAGCACTTTCATTCCATGATCGCTTCCATTCCATGATCATCCCATAAAAGCGGTGATCGAGTTCCACCACACTTCTTTTTTTTTTTTTAAATAGATTCAGTGGATGTGGCATTTCGCTTCACACACTGCTTTTGCTTTTGGGTTTTCCAATTCCATTCAAGCTTCTGCTCCTGGTCTATAGCTCCTGATTTTTCCCCATTCCATGATCACCTTCGTTCCATGATCACCATCATACTATGATCACCTTCATTCCATGATCACCTTCACCCATAGTCATGTGTTGGTATATAGTATGCAGAAGAGTAGGCAGGATTTTCAAAGGATGGTTTAGTAATACCAAAAGTAAAACAACTCTTCCACTCAAAAAAAATCATACCCACCATTCGGAAATACATATTTCAAAAAATAAAACTATAAACTCACACATTCTATATCCCTACGCAACAGTATTTACTCGAAAATTCATTGTCCACTAGACTAACCACAAAAGAAAGCCTTGTGTAGATATGTTCAGTTTAGTTAAGTGAAATAATTGTGCGTTACAAACTACTACTTGGCTAATGACTATTACAAGGAAAACGCTTAAATAACGTGACTTGTTTGTTTGTTTTTTTGTTGCTTTTTTTTTTTCAATTCAAACAGTTACGAGGGAGTGGTTACTATGACAGTGAAACCCCTTCACCGGATGCACGTAATTTAAAAACTCAACATTTGTTAGTAGCTTGAGTGTTAGAAGTTAAAATCAATCATTTACAGTGTAGTTTTAGCTCGCTCGCCATTTTTGCTGAAGCACATCACTAGCTATTACTATAGTCTGTCCAAGTTGAGTTGGCATGACTGTAAGTGCAGTAAATGATGAATGCACTCAGTACAAAACCGGCTGCAAATAGTCATGTGAATCCAAGGCAATTACGTGGGTGAATGTCAACATTGCAGGAGAACATGGGGTTGATATGAAGATGAGCATTAATGCTGTAACTATTGTAAGTAATAAATGTGGTGAAGTCTATAGAGTTCTGCAAGCGCAGTTCGGTTCATCTCGTCTATGTTTCTTATGTGCAGATAATGTGCAAAAGATGGAGAACACAAACTGGTGAGACGTCCTTTCAATGAGACAAGAGTAAAAGCAGTCGATTCTACCTACCCGTGTCCAAAGAATTATTTTAACATTCATAAGGTTCAGCTGTACAACACTGTTAACTTGTAGATGAAGTTTATATACTTGCTCATTAATTGTGAATAAATTTATCAATTGCTTTTATTCACTTATACAATATATGTATTGAAAATTGAAGTGATGAGTAGAATATATAAATAGTACACAAAAAAAAAAACATAGTAGTTGAGATACAATTATCCCAAGTTGAAGGTGAAAGGCAGCCAGAGTCGGTCAGAATTCTTACAACAAAAACTTCTATAGTAGAAGGAAAAGAAATTGGCTTAAACAAAGCTCTGGCAAACACACAATTTAAACTTGATTAACAGTAAGCCTAACTGTAACTGTACTACACGTTGCTAGCTAAATGACAGCTATATCCTATATCACTGATATATATATGCTACTCGGCATTTATTATTAAACAGATAGACAAACATATCAACCAACATATCAGATGGTTGTACCCTTCTGAGACAACAGACGCTCTGTCTATCCTGTTTTCACACTTGCAGCTTACGCTTGCGATAAAAGTAGTGATTAGAGAAGAAGCTTCTCATTGTTTACAAAATACTTAATAAAGACCGTCCACGTAATCAATTGAGCCGTACCGCGTTTCAAAATTCGGGCACATGTAGAGCGGAAACATGAATACATATACCAACCGTAATCGTCCTTGTAACTGATGACACTTTACCAACCCGCCCCATCTAATGAAATACACATTACTGTCATCACTGATACTTCTACCATTTACTTTTCCTGACATGCACTACCAGCTACCAACTACAATGGAGGATCTTAGTAGTGCTTTGGAAGCATGGGAGATAGCCAGAGGCAAGCTCCACCATGAAGATGGTTACAAGCATCGAAGATATGTCCCACTCACATGCCACAAGTGTCACAAGGTTGGACACAGAGCCTTCCAATATCGGTCTGGTGCAACTGATCCTGTCCAGCAACAGCCCCAGGTTGGTTTGCATAACTGTGAACCATTCCTGCCCAAATGTTATACTTGCAGGATTCTGGGTCACAAGAGTCCAGACTGCCCCAATAAGAACACTCCATCCCAGCAACAGAAGAATGGCGAGAAAAGTGTTCCCACTCAGAAGAGGGACAAGCATGTCAAGTCTCAAGCTGAAGTGTCTTTGATAGATGACAAGACGGTCAACATGCTAGAAGCCACTCTGTTCGGCTAGCAACTTCCATGTCTCCTGGACTCAGGTGCAATGATGACTGTGGTCCCTATGGAGCTTGTCCCCCCCCCCCCCCACCCCCGTCTGCATACACTGGTAACAAGGTGCAGTTACGTGGGTTTTATGGGAGTGTGAGGGAAGTAGATACAGCACAGGTCACTTTAAACATTGGAGGGAAGGATTGGTCGGGAGTAGTAGCTTTAGTGGAAGGTACTGAAGCGTGGGTATACCACTTCTTACTTACAAACAACAAAAGAGAAACGACAAAGTCACAAACCCAGTATGACCGGTGATACAGCATGTGTGTGGTAATGATCGTCTGAGGTGAAAGTTCTTTGATGAGTTGGTAAAGGATCGATAACTGCCCGCCACAGTACTCCCCCTCCAGTGAACAAGAAGTGAACGATTAGTGGATGTAGCTGGCCAGGTGGGAAGGCCAATGCACATGACGTCCTGACCTCGTAGAACGTGTCGCACTTGGGGTGGTTGGTTGGGGTGTAGGTAAGGGCGTGGCGATATCCAAATTGGATGAGTTCGAGTTTGGTGGTGACGAAGTGACAGCAGTGGAGGGGTCTAAGTGAGCCACTTTGAGTCGGTCGACAGATACTGTGTCCTGGCGGCTGTTGAGGTCCAGAAGAAAATACTTGTCTGTACGACGCAAAACTTTAAACGGACCATCGTAGGGCGGCTGGAGTGGCTTCCTGACTGCATCATGACGCACAAAGACATAAGGTGCCGAGAATAGATCACCACTGATGCTGGATTGAGGGGAAGAGTGCACACGGGAGTTCGTCATACGCAAAGATTGCATAGCCCGCTTGAGCTCCATGACGTAACTGCCAGGGTCAGTGTTGAGCTCATCAGTAGCAGAGACGAAGAATTCTCCAGGCAAACGTAATGTAGTACCATAAACTAGTTCAGCAGAAGTGCAACCTATGTCCTCCTTGAGAGAAGAGCGAATTCCCAACAAGGTCAGGGGAAGTGCCTCTGTCCAATGTTCAGGATGAGGATAGGACTTGATAGAAGCTTTTAACTGGCGGTGTAACCGTTCAACGAGTCCATTAGACATGGGATGGTAGGCTGTTGTACGTAAGTGCTTGGTACCAAGGAGCCTCGTGAAAGCCTTCCACAGGTGCGACTCGAACTGACGTCCACGATCAGTTGTTACTGTAGAAGGAGTACCAAAGCGAGATATCCACGTATGCACAAATGCACGGGCTACTGTGTCGGCTGTACTGTCTGGAATGGGAATGGCTTCTGGCCATCGTGTGAAGCGATCGACACAGGTGAGTATGTACACACAACCATTCGAAGGAGGAAGTGGACCAACAAGATCAATGTGAATCTTGTCAAAGCGAACATCTGGCTTGGAAAAGGTGCCGAGTGGAGCAGTGTTGTGGCGATGAACTTTGGAGCGTTGACACTTCACACAGGAGCGAGCCCAGTTCCGCACATCCATGTTGATTCCAGGCCACACGAATCTACTTGTCACCAAATGCTGGGTCTCCCGAATTCCAGGTGAGCGACAGAATGCAGACAGTTGAAGATTGCTCTGCGAGAACTCTCAGGAACGTACGGGCGATGAGTTCCAGTGGAGACATCACACAATATGGTGGCGCCATCAGACAGAGCTAGAGGAATGTGCTGAAGTTGAAGGGACGTATCAGCCTGGATTCTTGGCAGATCCGGGTCACCTGCCTGAGCTGCTGCTAAGAGCCTGAAATCCACTACCGGGGCTGTGTCTCCGGTGTGCAATGCGTTAGCAGTGATTCTCGATAAGGCGTCGGCAGCTAAGTTGTGTGAGCCCTGTACATAACGAAGATCAGTTGTGAACTGAGAGATGAAATCCAGGTGACGCATCTGTCGCGGTGAATGACGATCTGGACGAGTAGATAGAGCATAGGTCAATGGCTTGTGATCTGTGAGGACGTAGAATTCCCTGCCTTCTAAGAAATAACGAAAATGAGTGATGGAAAGATATACTGCGAGAAGTTCCCGATCGAAAGTACTGTACCGCGTCTCGGCTGGCTTGAGGCACTTAGAGAAGAAGGCAATAGGGCACCATTGACTATCGCGATACTGCTGCAGCACAGCACCCACTGCCACATCCGAGGCGTCGGTCATGACACAAGTAGGAGCGTCAGGCGTAGGATGTGACAGCAGTGTGGCGTTGGCCAGGGCATTCTTAGCCTCAGTGAATGCAGCTGAAGCAGCGTCTGTCCATTCAAGGGTGTCTGAAGGGCGCCCATGGTTCTTGAGCAGAGAGGTGAGTGGAGAGAGAATAGAGGCGCAGTGTGGAATAAAACGACGATAAAAGTTAATGAGTCCCAAGAATTCCCGAAGTTTACGAGTAGTGGTCGGTTGGGGAAAATCCTGAATCGCTTGGACCTTGTCCTCTAGTGGACGAATGCCAGTTGAGTCTACCAAGTGACCGAGGAAATGCAGGGACGATGCACCAAACACACTCTTAGCAACATTGATCACGATGCCATGAGCTTCAAGTCGTTCCAAAACCAAGCGAAGATGATGAAGGTGTTCATCTGGGGAGTGACTGGCGATGAGCAGGTCATCGATGTAGCCGAAACAGAAGTGCAACCCACGAAGGACTTCATCTATGAAACGTTGAAAGGTTTGGGCAGCGTTTCTCAACCCGAAGGGCATACGGCAGAATTCGAAAAGACCAAACGGAGTCGTGATTGCAGTCTTGGGGATATCCTCGGGCGCTACTGGGATCTGATGATACGCTCGCACTAGATCAATATGCGAAAAGATAGTGGTTCCTTGGAGTGAAACTGTGAAATCTTGGAGATGTGGGATGGGGTATCGATCAGGTACAGTTGAATTGTTGAGACTTCGATAATCGCCACATGGTCTCCAGTCGCCTTCTGTCTTCTTCGGCACCATGTGTAACGGTGAGGACCAGTTACTCGAGGAGGGTCTAATGATGCCAAGTTCCAACATGTGATCAAATTCTTGACGTGCTATTTTAAGTCGTTCCGGAGAGAGTCGACGAGTGCGTGCAGACACTGGAGGACCTGTGGTTGTGATGTGATGTGAAACATGGTGCTTTACTGGCTGGTTACGGAATGGCGCTTGCGTAACAGTCGGAAATTCTGCTAGTAGGCGAGAATAACACGTATCGGTTGGGACAGGTAGCACGATAGCCGGGGCCACGGGGGGCGATGAACTCATGATTCCATTGACCTGCAACTTTGTAGTGGTGTCCAACAGCTTGCCGTTACGAACGTCCACTGCAAGACCAAAGTGTCGTAGGAAGTCGGCACCTAGGATGGGCTGGTTCACGTCAGCAATGACAAACACCCATCTGAAGGTACGGCGGAGGCCGAGGTCGAGTGAGAGAGAGCGTTGACCATAGGTCGCAATATCTGTTCGATTGACGGCTTGAAGGCAGAAATTCCCTCGTCGATTACGGTCAGTGCGGGCCGGAGGCACAATGCTAACCTCAGCCCCAGTGTCAACTAGGAAACGGAAACTAGTGGAGTTGTCGTGTATGTAAAAGAGGCGACTATATGGAAGGCCAGGTACACCCGTCGCCCCTAGGGTCTGGCCTGGTCGTTTAACTGACGGTCACAAGGAGATCTGCATCTTCTAGCTTGTTCCCCAAATTTGGCATGATACCAACACAGTGAGGGTGCATCTGACGCAGGAGGGGTCGGTGTAGGAGAGCGATGTGAAGGTGAAGAGCCGTGACGTGAAGAGGAAGAATTTGAACGAGAAAAACGGGAGCGCTGATCTAGTGAGTGAACAAGTTTCTGCAGGCGAGAGACTTCAGTACGTAGCTGTTCTATCTCAGTAGATACTTCTGAAGGGAGTTTGACGGCAGATACAGCGGGTGCGGCTACCTCCAAAACTTTGTCAGCCAACTCAGCTAGCTTGTCTAGGCTTGAAGTTTCTGGAGTGGACGCCAAGACCATCCTCACGTTGGGTGGTAACCTCTGTAGGAACAGTTCTCTCAAAAAGGAACTATCTGCAATACCTGGGCGATCTCCAATGAGCTGTTGCATTCTTCTGAGGAGTTGTGTGGGCTTGCGGTCACCTAACTCTTCTGAAGTGAAAAGTTGCTGAAGCCTCCGTTGCTCAGAAGCGGCGGTTCTACGTATGAGCTGCTCCTTCAGGACTTCGTAGGGGCGTTCCCCGGGCGGTCTAAGTACTAAGTCGCGTACCTCGGCAGCGTACTCGGGAGCAAGGGAAGAGATAACGTGGTCAAACTTCGACCGCTGGGCTGTGACGCGTCTGCAGGCGAACTGGGCTTCCACTTGCGCGAACCATATTTCCGGGTCAGAAGGCCAAAATGCCGGAAGTTTGAGGTTGACCGTTACCGCAGAAATGTCGGCAGCAGCAGGCATTCTCGATTACTCCGTTGAAGCGTCTTCAATTTCGACAGACATAGCGAGTTCAATGTCCGGGCGTCGAGGTCACCAATGAAGCGTGGGTATACCACTTCTTACTTACAAACAACAAAAGAGAAACGACAAAGTCACAAACCCAGTATGACCGGTGATACAGCATGTGTGTGGTAATGATCGTCTGAGGTGAAAGTTCTTTGATGAGTTGGTAAAGGATCGATAACTGCCCGCCACAGTACTAAGTTAGATGGCAAAGGCTTGTTTGCAGTGAATTATGTGAATGATGCAGATTGGGAGATTGTGTCAGAGTTTCGAAGGAATGAATTGCCTAAACAAGTTAGTGTGGTAGAAACAAGGAGCATGGTAAGAGAAGGGGAAGTATCTGAGAAGGATGAGGAACTTGTGATGAGTGAAGAGAAAGCAGGAACTAGTGCATGTTTGTTGTCAAATGTTGAGCATGATGATGATTCAGATAGTGATGAAGAACTTGAGATATCAGATAGCATGAGTGGGTGCAGTGAGGAAGATGCAGAATGTGAAGAGGTAGTAGTGCAGGATGAGGTATTGGATTTGGATTTGCCGTGCTTGGTTAAGGGAAATAGTAGGGAAGAATTTGTGAAAGAAGTTGAGAAGGATGAGAGTTTGAAAGTGTGCATATCATTAGCAGACAAGGGGGAACGAGGATATAAGTGGGATAACGGTGTGTTAATACAATGTATCCACAAGTATTCCCTAGGGCAATTGGAACTAATAGTTGTGCCCACTAGCAGGAGGACTCTCTTACTCAAGCATGCTCATGACAATTTGGGGCACTTAGGCTATAAGAAAGTACTAGCCACCCTTAAAAATAACTTTACTTGGCCTGGGATGTATGGTGACACTAAGAGATATGTGGAATCATGTATATCTTGTCAGAGGGGAAACAAGAGAGGAAGTCCTAAAGCTCCTATGGTGCAGAGACTCATTGTGAGCCGACCATTTGAGGTGATAGCTCTGGACTTAGTAGGGCCACTACCCAAGGGCAGAGGAGGAGCCAGATATCTATTGACTGCAGCATGCATGGCTACCAGGTGGCCTGAGGCCGTTCCTCTGCGATCCATAACATCCAAGAGTGTTGCTGAGGCCGCTATGGACATTTTCAGTAGAATGGGCTTGCCCTTAAGCATTCTTACTGATAGGGGGACTCAATTCACATCTGCTTTATGTGCTCAACTTACTAGTTTGTTGCAGATAGACCACTTCAAGACCACAGCTTACCACCCGCAGTCTAACGGAGTATTGGAGCGTCTTCACGCCACTTTGGAGGCGATGTTGGGGAAGGCACACTCCATGGGACTGGACTGGGTGAAGCAGGTTCCTTTCGCTTTGTTTGCCTGAGGCAGGCTCCGTGCAGGACTACTGGCTACAGTCCTTATCAGCTCATCTATGGTAACAATGTGAGGACACCACTTGACATCCTATATGAAGGCTGGAGGAACAGAAAGGTGAGGGGATTGAGTGGGTGGAAAATCTGTGCAGTAGGTTAGAGGTAATGCGAGAGGCAGCAGTAGAGAAGGGTTTAGTGGAGAGTGAGAAGAGAAAAGAAAGGTATGATGGAGGGAGTAGTGAGAGATCGTTCAGAGTAGGTGATAGTGTTTTGGCGAGGATTCCTGGCATGATTGCCAAGCTGCAGGACAGCTGGGCAGGACCTTATGTAATCTTAGATAAGCTGAATTCAGTTAATTATAGAATTGCTGAGAAGGACTCCAAGTGTAAAGGTCGGGTAGTACATGTCAACAACCTAAAGGCTTATCGGGAAAGGGAATTGGAGGTGTGTAGTTTGACTGTTGTAGCGGACGAGAAGGATGTGGTAGAAAGTGGTGCGGTTTTGAAAATTGAGGAATGTGAAGGATATTCAAAGAAAGATTTAGATGCTGTGCTTGAGGAGTTCAATGATATCTTGTCAGAAGAACCCGGGAGGACCAATGTGGTGAAAGCAGATATATAATATTGCGACCAGATACCCCTGTAATTTCTCAACGCCCCTATCGTTTGCCCGATAGATTGAAGGAACCAGTTTAAAAAGAATTAGATGGGTTGTTGGAGAAAGAGATCGTGGAGCCATCTGATAGTCAGTGGGCATCGCCTCTAGTTCCAGTGGTTAAGTCCAATGGTAGTGTACGACTTTGTGTCGATTTTAGAAGTTGAATGAGGCCACCCCACAGCTCCAGACCTATATCCCACAGTTAGATGACATTTTAGAACGAGTGGGACAATGCTGTGTCCTGTCAAAACTGGATTTGTGTAAGGGTTTCCACCAGGTGAAAATGGTCAGCTAAGGATTTCACAACATTTGTGTGTCCATTTGGCAGATTCAGATACAGAACTATGCCTTTTGGGTTACATAATGCGCCGGCCATCATTCAAGCGTTAATGAAGAAGGTGTTGGCTGGTTGTGTGGAATACTGTTCAGTTTATATTGATGATGTATTGGTTTTTTCAAATTCTTGGACTGAACACTTACACCATGTGAAGGAGGTGTTGTTGGCTTTGTTAAGGAAGGCGGGGTTGACGGCAAAGCCTTCCAAGTGTGAGTGGGGGAAGTCACATTTGGACTACCTGGGACATAGAGTGGGTAGTGGCCAGGTAGCTGTTCCTGAATCACGAGTGGAGGCAATTGAGTCATATCAGCAACCTGTGACCCGGAGAGACCTGAGAGCTTTCATTGGAACTGTGGGGTACTATGATTTATTCGGGATTTTGCCAAGTTTCATGCTATCCTCTCTCCTTCAACCTCTAGCAAGGCACTGGGCACTGTTCAGTGGACGCCGGAGATGTTGAATGCCTTTCACTGTCTTCGTCATGGATTAAGTGAGTATGTTGTATTAAATGTTCCTTGTGTGTCAGACTCATTCCAGCTCCACACTGATGCCTCTGGTGTCGGGGTGGGTGCTGCATTACATGTTATTCGCAATGGCAGTGTTCTACCTGTAGGTTTCTACAGTCACAAGCGCTCAAGGGAGCAGAACTACGATACTCCGCCACAGAGCTGGTAGCCGTACTCTTCGAGATCCCTTGTTGACTGAATGAATGAATGAACTAGAGCACTGAAGTGCAAACCCTCAGCGCTAGTTAGCTAGTATGAAGTGATTTGCAACCTGCAAGCTGGCTCACGTGACAAGCAAGGTTTTTAAGAGGCGGTTCCCATTACCGTAACGTACGATTGTAGGACTGAAATTCTACTCGCTTTTTCTTGAAAACTAAGTCAAAACTAACAATTCTGGCACATTAAAGGGACTTACTCTGTGAAGTGCTATAGCTAGTTTGATGTCGCTTTCAAAGCCTGGGTAGCCGTACTCTTCGAGATCCCTTGTTGACTGAATGAACGAATGAATGAATGACAGGTTGACTACTATATACCCTCAGGCGCATGCGCACTGAGGGTTAATGAATGACACACAGACAGAATGACTACTGTAACCCTCTCGCGCATGCGCGCTGAGGGTTAATTACTTTATGAGTGCTATTGATCCTGAATAGCACAGATTACCCATGCTATCACTTGCTAATAGTAGGCCAGCTTTTTAAAAAGTCATTGAAATTATAGCTATACTATTATCGCTCACTCACTACCTCCTCATTTCAGGATTAGCTTCCGCTGGAACTTCGTTTTCAACATGCAACTCCTCCTAATCTGTTGATAAACATTCCGTCTAATACGGGTAGAGCTTCTGTGGTAAAGCATGACATTGTCTCCAACTAAAAACTACTCAAACTGTACGTTTCCAAGGTTAACGCTGCACACGTGCGCACTTACCCGTACTATTTCACTTAGCTACCGAGGTATTTCACTTAGTTTCCACTTAGTTACGGAGGTGTTCCAATTAGTTACACGTTATTTCACTTTCCCCGTGCAATTTCAATTGAACAGCATTCAATACCATAGAAACCACTCCCTGCAAATGTTTGAAAAAAGCCACAAAAAAACAAGTCACGTTCTTTTAACCTTTTCTTTGTGATATTCTTAGTAATAGTTGTAATGCATAATACTTCCGCATAACTGAACATACTTACGCAAGACTTACCTTTGTGGTAAGTCTAGTGGACAATGAACTTTTAAGTAAATACTGTTGCGTAGGGCTTATAACTATGACAAATAATGTATTAATTCACCACCGCCACTAACTCGAATAGAAATAGAGTAAGAATTTGAGTTTAAACTGCACCCGCAAAAGAATTAAAAAAGTGGTGAACAGTTCAATTTTTAGGATGATACGGGTAATGATTGATAAACCAGGGGATACTGTTTAGTGATCTTGGGGAAGGTATCAAACACTGAGCTATCACGAAAATACGAGAGGGTCAAAGTACAAAACATATATAAACTAGTGGTGTGTGTGGTGGTACGGACCTCCACATTCACAAACACACACTCTTTTACTTACGTGCACATTACAAGTCACCCGAACTCAAGTCATTTATTCGTCATCACGCACACCCTTACATCATTTCATTTCTATGTCCCGCGCATGCTCGTGGGTTCCCTATATATTGGCCTGCGGGTATGCGCGACCTTTCAGTTGTGTCTCATGCTCTAAAGTCTCATAGCTTAACCCTTGCCAAACCTCCGAATTGAGCCTTGGGGTTGGGAGAGGTTTGAAAGCCTCTAGTGGTTAAATTGAGAGAGACGTAACTCTGGTGGCGGCTCCTACTCGTCCGGCCGACCTGTCACGCCACAGCTGGTGCCAGTGGTGTCCAAGACGACCCTAACCATCGAACCATTCTTACTTAGAGTTCTTCTAGACATCTACCTTGTGTTCTTATCCTTTAGTCAAGCCCATTTTCGATTTTCTTACTTGTTCTTTCTTACTCAGGCTTTTCCTGTTCCGGCGTAGAGGGTTTCCGCCATTCAATTCAAGTTCATCTCATTTATGACGTGTGACAGCACTCCACTACTTCATCTTTGGCATTCCCAAGAGATAACGGCAACGCGCAATGTCTTTGGCATCCCCAAGAGACTCCTACTCCCTTCAACATTTGATTTCTTCAACTTCAACTCCGAGCGCAAGTTTATTTGTTTTATTAGTGCATCTGTAGTTGTTTCATTCTGTTGTTGAGACGTTGTAAATTGTGTTCTACTTAAGGCAGTGTGTCACTTTCCTCATTCCTTATCTATTATCATTTGTTATGGATACCACACTCCGTTCTGGTAGACGTCTCCATTCCTCTTCCCGTTCTCATGACCCTGACTCTCTTTATCCGAATCCTCAGAACTCTATGTCTCCTCAATCTTATCCATCTTACTCTGCTAGTTCTCATCATGAGGCATCCCATAGTGTGTCTGATTCAGTTACCCTTAGAACCACTGAGGACTCTGATGATGTAACTCCCAAAGAACCTTTACCAATTGAACCCAATTCTAGTACTGATTTAGTTGCCGAAATGACTTCCATTAATGACAAGGCAAAAGAGTTAAACATTGACCTTAACACCTTCTTACTTCATCAGTGTTTGTCTAGTAGACCTACCACTTATGTTCAGGCTCCTCCAGTTGATCCCAATAGCCCCGACAAAATTGTCAAAATAATTGGTAAAATGTCAGAAGGTGAGGACATTGTTGTCTTCCTGAATAGATTCGAATTAGAACTCGGATCCAGACATATTGATTTTGATGACTTCCGCCTTTATTTGCCTCAATGCCTTTCCGGCCCTTTCAAGGAAGCTTACTACAACAATTTAGGCTTTTGCCCAACCTATCAAGATGTCCGTGTTGTTCTCCTTAATGCTGGTGGATATTCTCTAACTGAGTGTCTCAATAGCTTTCCGCTCAAGTTTAGACCATCAGGTAACAAGACCCTTATCCAGTGGTACAATAACTGGAAATATAAATTCCACATTATTCTCAGTAAATTACCCTTTGCCAGAGATGTCAAGGCTAAATGTCTTTCTGAGATTGCTGATATGATGGCCACTGTCGGCATAGTTGCTGGCTTACCCCAAGATTATAGGGACGCAGTCCTTAATAGACCTTCCTTGTCCAACAGTCAGTTTATACAAGACTGTAATGCCTGGTACTTGTCTTCCTCTCAATTTCATTACAAAGGCAATTATCCTTTTAAATCAGTCCAGTCATTTTCCAATCAAGGCCAAACTTTGGTAAACAAGTTTCATTCCCCCCAGCAACATGCTAACTCTCTTAATCATCACCCTAGCCGTTCTTTGACCCCTCCTAGAAATCCAATTCCCAGAAGAGACATCTCAACTGTAGTTTGCTTTAAGTGCAATCGCTTAGGGCACTACGCCAATGAATGTACTTCCCATCCTCCTTTCCTAAACAGGCAGTCACCAAATCCCGATCCTAATCATCCTAACAGGCAACCTAACCCTACCCAACCCGACCCTAACCCTCCTAAGCCTACCCCAGTTCCCAGATCCTTCTCCAGACCTGTCAGGAAAGTTGATGCTCCTGAATCGCTTCCCGTTCTGGACCCTGTTGTTGAAACTCCCCTGAATCATTTTGAGGAGGATGACTTGATTACTTACGGTACCATAAACGGCATTGAAACGCCCATAGTCATTGATTCTGGTGCCAAGATATCCCTTATCTCGGATGACTTCATTGAGTTAGATTATAACCCAGTCAGATTTGTTACCATTTCAGGTATTTCTCAACAGTCTAAGTCAGTCCCAGTCTTCTCACTCCCAGTTTCTTTGCCTACACTTCAAGGCACTTGTCAACTTGCAGTAGACTCACGTCTACCACCCAAGACAGTTTTATTAGGCTTAGATTTTGGCTTGCGAAACATTTTAGACTTGATTAATCACCTCAAAGCTGATCTAGCCCTAGCCGTGCCCAATCTTGACAGTCACTAGGGCTATGCAAGAAATGTCGGTTCTTGCAGACAGTGCAGCCGAAGCCTTGCACATTTCTGAGGGAGCTAGCCCTATACCACTTGATCACATCCCAGATATTACAGATTCAATTTCTGATTCTGATCATTCACCTGATTCTTCTCATGTTCACATCCCTTTACCCAAGGACATTCCCACACTCACATTTGATGGGGTTACAAAGCAAGATTTCATCTCATTACAGAAAGATGACCCATCATTAACACCCTTGTGGGAACATGCCCGTAAATCAGAGAATCATTTCTTCATCGTAGATGACATGTTCATGTGTACTACATCCACTCTGAACTCAGTATCTCACGCCCTTGTCGTTCCGACCTCACTCAGGTCTAAGGTCCTTATAGCAGCCCATGAAGGCTTAGGACATGGTGGTGTGAATACCACTAGGTCACTTGTAAACAGACATTTTACGTGGCCAAATCTCGCGGCAGACATTAGGCGACATGTCATGTCCTGTCGTAAGTGCACTGTTCATAACAAATCTGGAGGCAAGAAACTTCCATTAGTTGAGCCAGAAATTATTTCTCAAAGGTGCGAGAAGCTCGCATTTGATATTGTTGGCTCCTTACCGATCTCTAAACAGAAATTCAGATTTATTTTGACTTCTATTGAGATGGCCTCTGGCTTCCCATTCGCCATACCACTGAGATCATATACCTCTGACGAAACAGCCAAAGCTATCCTGTCTATTGTCTCAATCTTAGGCTCACCTCTCGTTATATTGACCGACCAAGGTAGTAACTTCATGTCTACCACACTCAATCATCTCAAAAGCAAGTTACACATGTCCTCTATCCGTACATCGGCATACCATCCACAATCTAATGGTAGATTAGAGCGGTTTCACTTGACTCTTAAGGTTATGCTTGCCAAGTGTATAGAGAACAGGCAAGATTGGCCGTTAGCGTTGGATTTAGTCCTCCACTTTGCTAGGAATACACCCAATTCCAGGCATGAATTTACGCCCCATGAGTTGTTATTCCTGAAACCGACTCCGTTTATTTTGTCCACTCTCAAATCAATTTGGACATCTAGTTCCCAGCCGTCAGTGAATTTACCACAATTCATTGAAGATCTTGACAATCTCCTCTCATGTCAAACTCATCATGTCAAATCCACTCTTTGTTCAAAGTCTCTTTCCAATCGTGTTGCTAAGGAATCCCAATTAGTTGCTAATTTCAAAGTTGGTGACGTAGTTTATAGGCGCAACCCTGGACACAACAAATGTCTTGACGCCTCTTGGGATGGACCCTTTACCATTATCAAATTGCTCCCACCCGTTAACTGCTCCATTACCCCTCAAGGGAAACGCAGTAAACCAAAGGTTGTCCATTTGTCACAACTTAAGAAAACATTAACTGTTCACAGAACTTTACTTGTGCCTGAAGAGAATGTCATTGATGAATTCCGTACACCAGTTAACACCTCTGAACCTATCAATCTTTCACCTTCTCAGAAATCAGAGTTAGCATCCACTCTCAAAAGCTTCCCAGCCGTGTTCACTGATATACCCGGTCGTACTCCTCTGGTAGAACATTCCATTTCTGTCACTAACTCCACACCTATCTGGTCTCCCTCATACTCAATTCCTCTGGCGTATCAAGAAGCGTTTAGATCGGAAATCGAGACAATGCTTGAGTTAGGTGTCATTGAGCCTTCTGTGTCTAAGTGGGCAAGCCCACCAATCCCCGTTAAGAAGAAAGATGGCGGAATTTGCATTGTGATAGACTTTAGGAAGCTCAACCAAGTAACTGTAAGAGAACCCTTTACCATGCCATCCATAGATGACATAATCTGTCAGCTGGGCAATGCTTCTATTCTGTCCAAGATGGACTTACTTAAGGGCTTTTACCAAGTCCCGATGGAGGAAAGCTCAAAACAGTATACGGCTTTTACATGCCTTCAAGGAAAATTTCAATTTAAGGTTATGCCCTTCGGCCTTACAAATGCCCCTTCCACATTCCAGTTGCTTATGCAATCTGTGCTTAGAGGCTTAGAATTATTCTGTCTCCCTTACATTGACGACCTTGTCATCTTTAACAATTCCTTCGACGATCACCTCTGCCATATATCGGCTGTTCTTTCCCGTTTGACTTTTGCTAACTTAACCGTCAAGCAAGAGAAGTGTTCTTGGGCATTCTCATCCCTTGATTCTCTTGGATTCCACGTTGGTCGTAATCGTTTGTCGATACCAGCCGATAAAGTCTCCTCAATTTCTTCTTATTCGTTGCCCCTTACCAAATCGAGTCTTCGCTCGTTCTTCGGACTTATAACATTCTATTCTCGATTCATTCCTCATTTGTCACATTTCACTACCGTTCTCAACCGTCACATGACTAAGACATGTCCAGAAAAGATTGTATGTGATGACGACTAAACTGTATCATTCCATTCTATCATTGATGCCATATCACATCACTCCATGCATCCTTTCTAGGTATTGGCGGTACTTTATGTGTATTCCGGGATGATAACTGGATCCCAGCCGAGTTTTACTCAAGGCAGCTCTCCCCTGCTGAGAAGAACTACGCCATACTTGACCTGGAGGCAGCAGCACTCCTGGCTACCATTGAACATTTTCGATATCAGTTGGCAGGCCGATTCTTCAAGGCCTTTACCGACCATCGACCCCTTACCAACATTCTCACGGGTCAAGCCCCTTCTTCTCGACTGACGAGATGGAAAATCCGTCTGATGGAGTACAACTTTGAAATCCATCATGTCAAAGGCGTCGCCAATCCCTTCGCAGACGCTCTATCAAGACAGTCCAGGTCAGAAGAAGACTAGCCAGTACTATCGCCAAAGAACTGAACTCTGTTATTATTAATTTGTGTATGTATGCAGGATAATTATTTGTTTATTGTTTACTTCCTGTTTTGTCTCATGTCAGTAGAACCTTACCCATTGTAGCTCTCACTCCTCAAGGGGGGGGGAGATGTGGTGGTACGGACCTCCACATTCACAAACACACACTCTTTTACTTGCGTGCACATTACAAGTCACCCGAACTCAAGTCATTTATTCGTCATCACGCACACCCTTACATCATTTCATTTCTATGTCCCGCGCATGCTCGTGGGTTCCCTATATATTGGCCTGCGGGTATGCGCGACCTTTCAGTTGTGTCTCATGCTCTAAAGTCTCGTAGCTTAACCCTTGCCAAACCTCCGAATTGAGCCTTGGGGTTGGGAGAGGTTTGAAAGCCTCTAGTGGCTAAACTGTGAGAGAGACGTAACTCTGGTGGCGGCTCCTACTTGTCCGGCCGACCTGTCACGCCACAGTGTGCTTGAGCACAAATATTAGTGAGCCTGCCTAGTTAGGTAACATGAAACTACAGTATATTTAGGTAACATGAAACTACAGTATAGTTACTATATTTTACCTTAGTTCATGCAAACACTATAATAGCAGTTATGACCATTAATTTTAGCAAACAAATACAAAATTACTCCCTTACCTGAGCAATGGTAACTTCTGTAGTATCAAACTTAAGCCATTCTGACTACCTCAATTACCAGTAACCCTTGAAAAAGTTCTCAGCTACAAAAAAAACAAAAAACAAAACCCAGTGTTATTTGTGTAATTCAACAAACAAATATGGAAACACTAATTATCTCAAATTCCTGAGTATTGGTAACCTCTGTAGTAGTATCAAATTTAAGCTAGTTTGACTATCTGAATTACTGGTAATTCATGACTACATACTCTCAGCTACAAAAACAAATGACCATTAATTTTGGAAATCAAATACAAAATTACTTTCTTACCTCATTTTCTTGAGTAGTGGTAATTTTTGTAGTATCAAACTGAAGCCATTCTGTCTATCTCAATTTACCAATCACTCTTGACAAGTTCTCACTCAGCTACAAAAAAGAAAGGCCAGAGTTATTTTTGTAATTTTAGCTAACAAATATGAAATTACATACTAACCTCAGCTTCCCCCGAGTAGTGGTAGCTTCCTTAGCATTAATATTAAGGCACTCTGACTAATCAGTGGCTCTTGACAACCAACAATAGATGCTTCGCAGACCCCCAAAACGGCGAAGTATTGAAATTACGCCTGGTAATGGGTCTTCAATGCCATAGTAACCGGTCGCAGCAACTGTTTGTGACTTGAAAAACAAGTGTTTCAGCAGGAATTCTCTCACAATTGTGAGCCTAATTTTAAAGTAAGACTTAGTTAATGCCATAGTATCCAAAGAAACTAGGGTCAAGCCTGAAAAGTCGTGTTTTTAGGAGAAAAAAGTCCCCCGCGCGCGTTTGAGAGGCATACGTACCATCCATCCATACATACACATATAATATATGTGTATGTATGGATGGATGGTACGTATGCCATGTTATAACATATACCCGATTTTGCATTATCCACCCTAATACTGTCTCGCTCGCTCACCAACAACAACATTGTTACTTGGCACAACTTATTGTTCTGAAAGAACTACTGTAGAGACGAGTTTTTAAGTGCTCCCTCTTTGTTAAGTGCTGTTTATTATTGAGCGCACATATTCTTCCTAGCTTTTAACTCTATAAGTTCTCCACACATCTCATCTACTGCTGATTGGCACTCAGCACAGTTTCTAGGATACCACTCATTGCTAACCACCCATTTTATATTAAGCACCCATTGCGTCTATTGAGCCACAAGAAATAAAGGAAAATAATTCTAAATCAAAATAAATATATAAAAACAAGGAACAGAAATTTAATTATGGCTAGTACACACACACACATACAAATAGTGAGTGCAGGTGAAAAGACCAAACACACACACACAAAAAAGCTATTGGGAAACAGCAATAGTTACTGGAGTCAGCCAAGAACCATGTTCATATTTCATCACAAAGACACAAAGAGAGGTAAATTGAAGAAACAGAATACATTAATCTAAATAGTGAACTCCTAACGATCAGGATAAAAAAAAACAGTTGCCACCTCAACCATTGAATTTGAATGTAATGGGCCCTACCACAATCAGAATGGAGCCACTAATGCAAAACAAGCAAGTGAAAATTGCATATCAGATAAAAGAAAAAGTTTACAATACTCAACACATACCTAAATATGACCAGATTACTAACTAGAATACAAAGATGTAACACTCATACCACCATGTATATCTCCCTAGCTATATAAGTCACTGAACTGGTTTGTAAAGAACTTTTTAATGTATTAATCAAGCCCGTAGCAAGCAAATTTTGGTTGGTCAGGCCAGGATGTAGGTGTGGTCTGTGGTCAATTAATTTCCTGTATATATTATATATATTTATTTAATCATTTATTTGTGTCATCTACGTACAATGTAGTTTATTATGCAATTTCAAGAAAATTACCTTCGGTCAACAAATCGACCCATTCAGCAGCCAAGTGCAAAGGATGGGATAAGACAATATATATTTTTTAATTTTGTTATACTTTTATTAATCTCTGTTATTTGTAGATTGATTATATATTATTTATGCACAAATGGTAATTGTTGACTAGCACTTTCCAAAAATATTCGATCTGTAAATGGAATCTCCAATAAAATTATTTACAACTGTTTTGAGACAAATGGCATCTGTTCTTTGTTTATGGGCGTGAAGAAGCATCAGATTATTTAGACTGAGGTTTACTTGGCAGAAAGGAATCTGAAGAAAACTTCCGAAATTGACGGATTAGCTATTATGGGCCGCTCAATGATAGCGAGCAAACCAATAAAGCTCCAGGTGAAAAATGGCGGAAAGAGAACCTAACAGTTGCAAACCTGGAATAAATCAGCGTGCATGCTCTCTACACACAGCAACTAAAGTGGGTGTGGCTACGAGGTGAAAATATTGGTCCGGAAAAAACCGGACCAACCGGACCGCATGCTAAGGCCATGAATATGCTCCACAAGTGAATACTAGTAGGAGAATGTAACAGCTGCAAATCCTTGAACCTACGCACATGCTCTATGCAGCAACTACGGTGGGTGTGGCTACGAGGTGAAAATATTGGTCCGGCCAAAACCGGACCAACCGGACTGCTTGCTACGGCCATGTTAATATAGCTAGGACACTCCAATTCGTATGCATAATAAAAAGACGACTTTTGAAAAAGGTCGAGTTGTTGCTATTGATAGCACTGCTAGACAGCACAATAAAACAACATTTCGTTATGAAGCTCTTAGACTTTAAGGCATCTGAAATATTATACATTTCTTCCCATGCCTTATGTTTAGTGTAATTACTTCTTGCAACATATTGACAAAATTCCAACAATTTATTTCATTACAACTCACAAATCCCAACAGGAATACAAACTCATTAGCTGCCTGCCACACATTTTGTTAAACTATTGTACCAAGTGTACTGACAGATTGCATTTGGGATTTGTTTTGATTATGCTAGATATGTCCAGTCCTACAACTAGGGTCAAAGTTAAAATTAGCTGGTCAAAATTAAAATTAGCTGGTCAAAATTAAAGTTGAAATTTTGCACATAAAAGTAGTTACAACCTTCAATGGGTAGTTATAGTCATGGATTACTTGCTGGACTGAATGCCTGTAACCATAGCAAAAAATACTCACAGAGGATAAATTCAGCTTCATATTGATTTCCAGTATCTATGTAGAACTTTCATAATCATTTTACATTCACATTTTCACTAAATGTAGTGAAGCCAGTCAATCAGTAAGATCAGATATCATGTGCTATTTGGTACTGGAACTTGGGAAACTTGGAATGGGCACAATCCAAAGATATATCACACTGATAGTCAGAAATCAGAACCCTTTGTCAACAATTAACAGAATATCAACTTCAAGTTTACTATAGCTTTTACATTTTCCATTAGACATTTTTCTCCTCATGAGTGCTATTAATTCAAATACCTCAGCAGGGTTTCATAGAGAGGTAGGGGCGGGGATTTCCCCCCCCTCCCCCCCCCAGAATTTCATGAAATAAATTAATAATATTTACTACTTGGTACTCTGTGGTTATAATTTATAATGGTATTCCATGAGTTTGTTGTTTGTATATAATTATATCTAATAGTTGGTGAAAGTTCACTTCAGTTAATTGAGGTCTTTCAATTGCAATACACATTAGTCTCTTCCAAGATTGGTGTCACTAATTCTAGACCTGAGACGATTTTTAATTAAATGGGTGTGGTTTCAGAAAAATGGGTGTGGTCAATCATACGTGTGGGGCCTCCCCTCCTCCCTAAACTCTTTCCCCCACCCAGAAAAAAATCCTGTATGAAACCTTGCTCAGTTTTCCGTACTATCATATGTTAATACTATTGCCAATAATTTTAATAAACAGAAGATCAGCACAAGTCATAATGTCATGTAATGTTTAAAATCAACTACATTTTGGCTGCTAAAACATAAAAATATTGGTATGGTCAAATATTCACAAGAATGACTGTATCTATGATTTATGACTTACTAGACACTAAACTAATAATGCATGGAAATATCCATTATAAATGTGTTGTCAGAGTGATGGTATAATAGTAAACAAAAATTCTAGCTGATAATTATGAGCTTAGTCAGTGCTCCCATAATTTGCCTGAAGTTCGACAATCGAATTGGACAAGAGACTTCGAGACACAGATAGCTCCTGGTAGCTGCTTGGATTTAACACTCGGTCAGGCAAGTCTGCTTCTTCTGATTCGACTCTAGAGTAGTCAGGTTTATTGACAGAGTTGGTAGCATTATAGCTTTCAACCAGTGCACGACAAACTGAAGCTAACAATGCCTTGCTTTGCAACCTTTCTAGTACTCTTGGAGCACATGTAGACATAATCTTGTATATAAGGACAATAAATGCGTATGTTAAAGCAGTTCCTACACACACTATTGTAACAACTGCAGGTACCTTAAATACATAATAACTGTAGACTATCCAGACTTGAAATAATTCCAGCGATGCAAATGCCAGAGCATCTAGCACATTGAAGAAGTTAAATTTGTAAGGTTTGCAAAGGGCAAACATTAGAGAAGCTATTAAAGGGATAATTGTCAAGATCATTGAACTGGTCACTTCAGAAATAACTGAGGTTAAATAAAACGTCATACGAAAAAGAAGATAGAAGGAACCAAAGTATCTCCAGTCTCTTGTCCCATCTGTTCCGTTCTTGAAGCAGCCATTGAATGCATCTGCAAATGCATGAAGGGGATGCCAGTTAACTCTAGGAAATAAGCCTAGACACTTTTGAAAGGCCTTAGTCGGATAGAACAACAGAAGAAGGAAAGGTGATATCACAAACACTAGAAGGACACTTATGGAGAGGATAAAGTAAGGAAGGTGAGTCTTACTGAAGTAAGGTACTTCACCAGCATAGTACAGTACATTAGGGTACACATGTTCACCTTTTGAATTATAAGTAGCTACGTAACTTATAAGATTAAAACTTACAAATATAAGTTTAGTGTATAACAAGTGAAGAAAAGTAGCAAAGGCATCAATGAGAGAGTGTCTTATGTCAATATTCCAATCCATAGAACTCAAGACACACTTGATTGGAGCCCACAGAATTTGAAAAGGTTTGAAGTCTTTGTCGTATAATTCAATGAAGATATATATCACTATGATTAGAAAGAGAGGATAGAAAGCAACAATATACTCCATGGCTATGATATTCAAAGTTGTCATATTTTCAGATATACAAAAATGGGGGATTATTAGCCGAAAGAAGTCTAGGTTCCAAATTCCAGCAATAGTTGCCATACCTAGTAGAACGCTTCCGGAAATTCCATTGTATCTAAGAACAGTGTTGGGATATTTGTCAACATAAAATGTTACAACTTGTGAAAGAGCTATGAGTGAGTTCAAGTATCCAGATGTACTCCTTATCTTACAAAATATCACAAATATGAAGAATATAGTAGTTGGTGTTATGGCGAGAAATAAGTATAAAATCCATCCTTTCCACTTCCCTATACATTCTACACACTTGTAGTCATATGTCATGACAGACACGCCTAGTCCCTCCTTGCAGCGGCTACACAAGAACCCAGTCCTGTTGGCCCAGCCACAGAGTCTACTATTGAGGTCTGACACATTTTTAGGCTGTACCATGTAGCTCCTTACTCTCTGTTTGTGTGGTTTCACATAAGGACAGTTTCCTACCAACACTTGCCCTGTGGCATTATCGTAGCTCATGCAGTATGCTATGCGTACAGACACTCTCTCATTCTTACGGCATCTTACCAAAGGACCAAGTGACTTTCCACAAGTACACCCATCTTGCCGAGGGATATACCAAGAAGGACACTCTGTAGCATTGAAGAAGTTGGAATGTTCCTGATTAGACATAGGCAGAGAAGAAGATACTGCGAAGAGAGTCAAAAGACATAAGCCAACATTCATCTTGAAGGACTCTTATTTTTAACTTGTTACACCCAACAGTTTTATATCGCCAGTGTCCAGATTATTAGGTGGTTTCACAGCAACTGGTGGTACTACCTTAGTGCACGTCAACTAGGAAAACCACAGAATGTCAGTAGCTTGGGAAGCTGTAATCTAATCCAAGTGTGAAAATTAAAGTAATTAACCACGACTGCAACCTTTACATTACTTGAATTATTCAATAATTGTGATTTTTTGTTGTTTTATTTTGGTCAAGAATTAAATCTACCCATGTATACTTTTTTTATAAAGAATTTATCATATTTGAAGGGCTTAATTTGGCATTACACACCATGCAGTGATCTAGCCCTGAATTAGGAATGCTCAAAACAAAACTGATTGCTTCCAATTGAAGGAGCTACATTTCTAGGTACAGTTTGACTACTATGGTACTAATAAAAATAATAACTTTTGCTCAAATAGAGCTTATTTTCAACATTTTCACAAGAAGAACAAGCCAAGTGCAAATACAACACTATTAACCTGCATCTGATCCGAGCAAGAAACCTTGCTAGAGTTGTTGTGTATATATATGTGTGTGTTTCTAAATGTGAATTCCCACTCCCATTAGGACATTGGATCACGTTATAATGATTTTATTGCACAGTCCATACATCGCCTGCATTCCTTTATTTACCTTCATTCCATGATCACCTTCATTCCATGAGCACTTTCATTCCATGATCACCTTCATTCCATGAGCACTTTCATTCCATGAGCACGTTCATTCCATGATCACTTCCATTCCATGATCATCCCATAAAAGCGGTGATCGAGTTCCACCACACTTCTTTTTTTCTTTTTTTTAATAGATTCAGTGGATGTGGCATTTCGCTTCACACACTGCTTTTGCTTTTGGGTTTTCCAATTCCATTCAAGCTTCTGCTCCTGGTCTATAGGTGATCACCTTCGTTCCATGATCACCTTCATACTATGATCACCTTCATTCCATGATCACCTTCACCCATAGTCATGTGTTGGTATAGAGTATGCAGAAGAGTAGGCAGGATTTTTCAAAGGAGGGTTTAGTAATACCAAAAGTAAAACAACTCTTCCACTCAAAAAAAATCATACCCACCATTAGGAAATACATATTTCAAAAAATAAATCTATAAACTCACACATTCTATTATACGCAAGGTTGCTTATCTATGTAAATATAGTTGTAGTTTACAAATACTCTTTCATAATTAATATTAATGAGGGTCAAAACAGGTAGGTTTTCTTTCACTGGTATAGTTTCTTACAGATTCTGTAAGGCTAGCCATCCTTCCAAAGTATGCTTTGTTGAAAATGTTCTATTGCACCAGAGCTCTAGTCATTACCATTGTATTCTTGACTATTGAACAATTGATTTTCAAGTAAGAACAAATATGTTATTTATGGCATTTTAGTATATATATATATATATATGGCGAAGTTCAAAGAGGTCCACCCCTGGAGGCTTCTTTAAAACGTAAACATTAGAGCGGGCGCAAGAAATTTGGGAGAAAAGACTTCGAATAATACCAGGAAAATAAGTCAAAGAGCTACAAAGACAGAGGAGGACAGATGTCCGCAGTTAGGTCTTACAAACTGGAGTTCACTTACATTCTATTAGTGGCAGTGGTTGTAGCGGCGGTAGAACGCCAAGGAGAGAATAGTTCACCAAGTATGGTTATTAATTAAAGTAATAAAGAATAGTTCATGTAATACAGCAAGTAACTGACCAAAAAGATATAAATAGTAAGAATGACAAAAAAGGTAACTTAGAAACATTAAAACGGAAAACGGACTTGAACATCGACGATTAACGCCGAGTACAACGCGCAAGTGCAAAAGTAAAGACTAAAATGAAATAGTTTGTGTAGGACTAAATGAAATAATTTGTGTAGGACTTCTTTCCTCAATCGGCTTGAACAGTGGTAAGTTACCTTAGTTAATGCACTGTTTGTCATAACTATAAACCTTGCGTAACATTCCCTAAGAGAATACAATACGATTTTTATCTACTAGAGCTCTGGTACAATATAACTTTTTTCAACAAAACGAACTTAGAAAAGGCGGCTAGTTTAATTAAGAAGAATCCCTTGGTTCCTTACCCGTATCATCTTCAGAAATTTGATTGCTTACCCCTTGAAAATTAATTGCCCAATAGTCAAGTCTCAAAATGATTGAGCTGGTATATTCAGTGAAGAAATGTGTGTTTAAAAATGTTGTGTGTTGCTAAAGAGTAGCCCAAATAAATTAAACAAAAACATTTAACTAAAAAAGACTTTATAAGTGGATAGCATTCAAATTTGAATTTCAGTCAGACCAGCTCGCTCACCATTATTGCTGAAGTACATCACTAATTGGTGAGTGAGTAAGCAAAGCAAGCAAGACACTTACAGAGGTAACACAATTAAAAATTGGGGATGTTTGTTTTTTTATATTTAAGTTTGGACGTACGTATGTCATTTTGCACTTTAACCCTCTTGTATTTTCGTGTTAGCTGGGTGTTCGACCCAGTCCCAAACTTCACTAAACAGAATCCTCTGGTTATCGATCATTGCCCGTATCATTCTAGAAATTGAGTTGTTTACCACTTTGAATTCTTTTGTGGGTGCAGTTAAAACTAAAAAACTTACAAGAGTTCCATTTCTATTCGAAATAGTGGCAGTGGTAAGTTATACACTTTTGTTTAGTTATAAGCCCTACGCAACAGTATTTACTTGAAAATTCATTGTCCACTAGACTAACCACAAAAGTAAGCCTTGTGTAGATATGTTCAGTTAAGTGTGAAATAATTGTGCGTTACAAACTACTACTTGGCTAATGACTATTACAAGGAAAACGCTTAAATAACGTGACTTGTTTGTTGTTGTTTTTGTTGCTTTTTTTTTTTCAATTCAAACAGTTACGAGGGAGTGGTTACTATGACAGTGAAACCCCTTCACCGGATGCACGTAATTTAAAAACTCAATATTTGTTAGTAGCTTGAGTGTGTTAGAAGTTAAAATCAATCATTTATAGTGTATCGCCATTTTTGCTGAAGCACATCACTAGTTATTACTATAGTCTGTCCAAGTTGAGTTGGCATGACTGTAAGTGCAGTAAATGATGAATGCACTCAGTACAAAATTGGCTGCAAATAATCATGTGAATCCAAGGCAATTACGTGGGTGAATGTCAACATTGCAGGAGAACATGGGGTTGATATGAAGATGAGCATTAATGCTGTAACTATTGTAAGTAATAAATGTGGTGAAGTCTATAGAGTTCTGCAAGCGCAGTTTGGTTCATCTCATCTATGTTTCTTATGTTCAGATAATGTGTAAAAGATGGAGAACACAAACTGGTGAGACGTTCTTTCAATGAGACAAGAGTAAAAGCAGTCGATTCTACCTACCTATGTCCAAAGAATTATTTTAACATTCATAAGGTTCAGCTGTACAACACTGTTAACTTGTAGATGAAGTTTATATACTTGCTCATTAATTGTGAATAAATTTATCAATTGCTTTTATTCACTTATACAATATATGTATTGAAAATTGAAGTGATGAGTAGAATATATAAATAGTACACAAAAAAACAACATAGTATGTAGTTGAGATACAATTATCCCAAGTTGAAGGTGAAAGGCAGCCAGAGTCGGTCAGAATTCTTACAACAAAAACTTCTATAGTAGAAGGAAAATAAATTGGCATAAACAAAGCTCTGGCAAGCACATAATTTAAACTTGATTAACAATAAGCCTAACTGTAACTGTACTACACGTTGCTAGCTAAATGACAGCTATATCCTATATCACTGATATATATATGCTACTCGGCATTTATTATTAAACAGATAGACAAACATATCAACCAACATATCAGATGGTTGTACCCTTCTGAGACAACAGACGCTCTGTCTATCCTGTTTTCACACTTGCAGCTTACGCTTGCGATAAAAGTAGTGATTAGAGAAGAAGCTTCTCATTGTTTACAAAATACTTAATAAAGACCGTCCACGTAATCAATTGAGCCGTACCGCGTTACAAAATTCGGGCGCATGTAGAGCGGAAACATGAATACATATACCAACCGTAATCGTCCTTGTAACTGACAACACTTTACCAACCCGCCCCATCTAATGAAATACACATTACTGTCATCACTGATACTTCTACCATTTACTTTTCCTGACCCTTATATACACGTCATCATCAGTACCGAGGACGTACTACCAGTTACTTAAAACTACAGTATAGTATGTTTTACCTTAAGTAGCCTGTATTTCCATACTTCCGGATGACAAAATTGTTTAGATATACAGAGTTACTTCAATTTTCTTGAGTAATGGCAGCTTCTATAGTAATCCATTCTGACTATCTGAATAAGCTACCAGTAACCAGTTACTCTAGACAACAAGCTCTCAGCTGCAAAAAAAAAACACAAAACTTTTTGTAAAAAAGTATAAAATTACTACTTACCTGAGGAGTAGTGGTAGCTCCTTAATATGAAACAGACTGCCAATGGCTCTTGACAACAAGCACTTGCCAGACAAAAACGGCGGAGGTTTCAAAATCGGGAACATAAAAACTGTAACGCGAGAAAATATTGGCTATCAGAGAAAAAGGCATCGCTCTCTAGATGCCCCACCAATACGAGATAAACTCGTTTTCATCAAATCTGCTTTTCATTATCAATTGCGACAAAACGGAAATTACAGCAAACTCCCAGTATTAGCTATATTAAATCAGCACTAATCTGATGAATAACAACAACATAAAGTGTTGGGTAAGTATAAACACACTTGATAACATTAGCTCTCTCTTTGGTCATCTTTTAATGGTTGCTGTGAACTATCCTCTAGCCTTCTCTTTTGTGCAAAATCTCATAGTGACCTCCACGTTGTGGAAACTACTATACTTATTCTCCAATACATTTTCGTACGGTAATGCTAGTCTGGCGTAGCCAGACCCTTTACCCAACCTTCTCCGCGTAGCGGTTGGGTAAAGGATCTGGCTACGCCAGACTACGGTAATGCTGGATTCTGTTCAGAGTACTTGACGATCAGCACGACACTCAACAGGCTCTGAATCTACAACATACATCATACATATTATCAATTACCCCTGATACATGTACATGAACCATCTCAATGATTCGTTATTCTTGGCTGAAATAATTAGCTATAATAATAGCAAATTCTCGTTCTCTCGTTAAATAACATAATTATTGGCTACTGGAACAATAAAATTATATATATTATTCTCTCTCTTTCACAGGCTTTTTTTTTTCTTAACAATACAGAATTCCAAATATTTTTAATTCTTTATTGTTTAAAAAAGCCTGTGAATGAGAGAGAATACAAACGAGTAAAAGAAGGCTGAGGAAAAAATTATGAGAAAATTATACACCTGTGTGTCAGTAACAACCAATGACTGCACGCTAGTCATGTCCGAGTCCCAACTAGAGCGCTCAGCTGACGGTGTCATTTTTGTCCATCTTCCATCTGACAATATGTATATACATTGCCACTTTTTAATGTATTGCTTTTTAACGCTGATGTGGTAAAAAAAAAAAGTAATAGTAGTAGTAGTAGTAGTAGTAGTAGTAGTAGTAGTAGTAGTAGTAGTAGTAGTAGTAGTAGTAGTAGTAGTAGTAGTAGTAGTAGTAGTAATAGTAGTAGTAGTAGTAGTAGTAGTAGTAGTAGTAGTAGTAGTAGTAGTAGTTGGTTGTTCTTTTACATAATATATGCTGGAAATGGAATCAGTTTTGTTACTGTTGATATGTTTCCACATCTAAATGCAGTTCGCGAGTCTCTTTTGTGTGACATAAGAGGTCACCTACACAACAACAAGTACAAGAATTTTGTGGATGATATAAGGAAGTCAAAATTGTTGTCTTGATTGTGTGAAAGGTGACAGTTATGATTATTAGAGAAGGACTGTGGAAGAATTGTCCTAGATGAAGTCATTTCTGATATAAAGATAAAATGTGCTATAACTTGTAGCATTATATAACTGATCAAGACATGTCTTCTTCTACCTCTTCTTTCTCTAAGAACGTGAAGTGTGGATCTACTGCTTCAAAACAGTGGACATAAAAATGCCAGAGAGTTGTGCTGGAGAAGGCAGCTGTAAAGCAAGTTATATTTCACAACAAAGCAAACAAAAGTAGAAAGCAATAGTTAAGCAGTTTTCTGGCAGGTCCAGTGTATAGTAGTAGCTTGGTATATATACACTTAATTTGTTGTTTTTTACTTGCAGTAGCCAGTAGACATTTTGCAAGGCACTCAAACTGATTAAATTCTCTTGGAAATATGTAGCCAAAAGAAGGAAAGAGACATCAAAAACAAAAATGTTTCCCCCAATAATTTGTAAACAGATAGCTACTTGAAAATATAAATATTTAATCACCACACATTTTTATAGACGTGTTAAACTATTAATCAATCCATTTCAGTGATCAGTAATTATCATTGAGAAAGTTTATGAATTAAAATTTAAAAAAAACTGTCATGATAAAGGAAAAAGAAAGAAAGAAATGTTCACAAAGCTAAAAGAATCAAGTGTTTGATGAAAAGTGTGAATGTTTGCTGGACCCTCTATCACTCATGAGAAAGATGATTTAAAACTTGGAACAGACAGAGAACAAGAAATGACAAACTAGTGCATTTGATAATCATATCTTCAGCAAGTTGATTTGTTCTTTGAGGTTCTGTGCTTTCTTTCTCGCTTCCTTTACCAACCTCTCTGCCTCGTCTGCCTCACGTTCCAGTTGATCTAACTTAGCAGTTATATCTAAAGGAGAACAAATAATATTAAAAAACAACAACAATTATTATAGCACAAAAAAAAAAAAAAAAGGGCATTGCAGCAAACAAACAATACTTGAAAAAACAAACAAACATTCATTTCCTCACTTTTAATTCTAAGCTGATTAGAGTCTTCATCTTTAGGTATGGTCTCCTGTGAAGATAGCTGCCGGTTAGCCAGTTCTGGTTGAGGGCTGGGGCTCTTGTGTATCACTCTGGATCGGGGGCGTGCCATAGGGCGGAATTCTCCCATGCCATCTATCTTTCGAGGACGTCGCAGAGTTATATCAGGTTTGAGTCCTAGTATTAAATCAGTTAAAATTAAGAATAATTGAAAAAAATGAATGATTAGACCCACTCACCATCATCGGACAAGTCGCTGTTGTCTGCTGACACTGTATCAGATCTGAAACCCGAAGGAGTGCTCTCTGAAGAGGAACCATCGTATTCATTCATTATATCAAGGACATTAGAAGGCACCCATCCTTCCTTTCCCTCCATGTTTACATACCAAATATCTACAGCAGCACAAAAACAACATTTTAAAACTTGCTTCAGTCTGCCTTGCACACGTTGGCTCACCTGGATCAGAGTTGTCGATTACACAAACCATCTGCCCCACTCTGAGGTCCAGTTCATCTAATGAAGCCTTGCTATAGTTGCTGATGGCCACGTAGCAGTCTTCCAAGTCAATACTGTCATCATCCAGCTCATCCATGCTGTCCTCTCCTTTGATCTCTGGGTAACAACAAACAATAGTTGATTACTTGAACCATACCTGCCCGTTCCATTTAATTACAGCTAATTCTTATGTCCCCTTACCATCTCCTTCATTGTCCACAACGACTTCTATTTGAGGCGGTATGTCATCGTCAGGACCTACGATGGCCGGCTGGAAGTAGTTGGCAGGCGCCCAACCCTTCGCACCTTGTAGGTCCACCACAAACCACCAGTCTGTAACACATACAAACACACCATCACACAAACCCTTAAATGTGCTAACTTGTTCCTCATTACAAAAAAGAGACCAGCTGAGAACGAATCAAAACTAGTTCTATCAATGAACTGATGAAAGTTCTTTGGGTCGGCTATTAAACTGTTTCTGGTAAACAACTACTGAAGCAATTGTAATTTCTGATTTGATTGGTTTGATATGCTTTATAAGGTCAGTGGTTGTGACAACAGACCTTGGAGTGCTATCTGTGAATCACAAAGAATAAAAATTTAAGCTTGAGATATTAAGCTCAGAGTAGACCTGGCCTAAGCCAAGCTGGTGTGATATATTGTTGTTGTTTGGTTGCGACTTGTCTCATTTATATACTGCTACAATTCAGGAAAAGACAAATAACCTTTAAGTAGCTCAATATTTCGAGGTGAAACAAACTGAAGTTATATTTTTTAAAAGTTCTGTATCATATTGTGGTAGTATAAACATTTACAACCGGATTTCAATTCTTATGATGTACTGTCACTTCAACTAATTTCACAATTAGTTTGCCATCATTTAAGTGTTGAAGTTATTCATGAGACGTGTGAGCGACACTACTGTTCCCTCGCCATTACATAATGTACTATTAATAGTACACATGCAGTATACTCATGCAATGTCTATATAATATCAATTACATATCTGAGACGTTCATGAGCAATCGATCAACTAGGTACACATGTATGTATGTATGTGTGTATGCATGTATGTATGTATGTATGTATGCATGTATGTATGTATGTATGTATGTATGCATCAATTGGTATCGGTAAAGTATGGGTAGACATGATAACAAACAGTCGCTAACTGAAATAGCTAAATTTATTTACTTGAAGTGAGGACAGTGTTGTATAAATACCAGGAGAGTGTAAATATTTTTGTAAGTGCAAAAACCATGTTTCTCTAAAACTTGTGTCTAGTCCCACTTCCTGGCAAAACAAGCACAGAGGACTGGAAATACTTTTTTTTTTCCCCTTCATTATAGTGTGACACAATTTAAATACTTCTGAGTATTTTTTAAATACTAGGATATTGTGGTGGGATTGCTGTTCAGTTAATATTCACATTTGACTTCTAGAAAAAAATATTGAAACTAAAATATCATACACTTAAAACAGATAAGTGTCCACTTTCAAAGTTATAAACTGTTGCACGTTTGCTGTTGACAGAATGACTCATTGAGTTGAATAAGCCCACACGTGCCCTTTCACTATGTGTTAACAGGTCAATATATCTAACCTACTATGGACTGCAGTATTGCTCAACAAAGAAAGAAAGAAAGGGGAAAATTTTCATTCCAATGCACCAAATCTTAACTTACCATCTTCTGAATCATCCACAACATCAATTTTGTCTCCTTCTTTAATGGACAACCCATTGTCTTTGTAGTCTCCCATACAGACTCGGTACATGCTTGAATCAGGCACATCTGCAAATAGGCATAACACACATTATATGCTAATACGTAATATACCACCTTTAACCACTCCTCCCTCTTTTGGCAGATTGGAAATGATATCAGTGTGGGTTAATCTCATTAGTAATGCAAATACTTCAGGAAATTCTGATCATTGTTCACCCACACTCTCTCTATTGGAGCATAAGTGCGTTCAGTGGAAAGGTAATATATAATTATTTGCCACAACTTCTATGACCACATTAACAGGTTCCCACAAGACTTCGGCCATCAAAACTGAGTATCCCTCACAGAAAACATCAGTGATATATCCTACCCTACTGCTTATTTCATTCTTTCGAACCTGGAGAAGAGTCTTTACTGGCTGAGGAGGTCTTAGCTGATGTTATGTCCTTTCCTGGATTCTCAGAGACAGGACTCAGACCCTTCTCTTTCCTTTCTTTGGCCTCATCAGCTTCTTGCTTCTTCTTGGCTTGTTCGATTCTGCGAGGTTCATAGCTACTTGTCATCCTAAAACACATATTACATTTATTAAAATTGAATACACTAAGACAATAAGACAATAAGATGTTTGCTCGTACTGCAATTAATTGTTTACTGTACTCTTGGATAAAATGCATACTAAAGTGGATAGCTTGGATCCTTTGCTGTGTGTTAGCTTGTATAATAACTGTTAATACTGACAAATCATTCAAACGCTCCAGAGTTTAGTCATGAAGAAATAGCACACAAAAACATGTCCAGCCTGATACCAAAATTTATCCTTATAATTAACCAAAATAACTGATACTTGTAGCTTACCAGTTAGGCTTGACAGTGGGCACTATTCTGGTTGTTCCACGATGCGTATATTTTCTTTTTATCTACAGTAAATGAATAATAACATACTGTAAAATGAAACAAACAAACAAACAAAAAACCCAACAAAGTGTAAAATGTCATTTAAATGGTTAAGTGCTTATATGTACATATATTTAGTGACGTTACCTTTCCAACATAGACCGTGGCCTGCCTCCTACTGCTGAATTTCTTGAACAGCGCTCCTGGCACCATACCCTCCCCTCCATTATACCTACACAAGCACACACACACATTTACACACATCATTCACACTTCTAGTTTCAGTAAAAAAAATCTCATTAACTCAAAACTATTATCCATCTTGTCATTGCCTCATAATAAGAGGAAATTTGAGCAACTAAATTTCATATGAACTACACCTTTACCTTTAATACTTGCTATACTCATGATCTGTTCACTAATACCACTTTTAATACTGCATCCTTAGTTGAGCTCTCAAAAATAAAAATACCCACAAAAAAAAAAGAAGAGAGTTGTATTTTAAACTTTCATAACATGATCGACAGACTGCTACATATTACACTGCTGGTGACTTGGTTTGCATACATTTCAATGAGCCTCCTCCCTCTTTACAAACATGTGACATGACCACACATGCATACATACCTGACTCTCCACCATCCATCCACATGTTTGTGCAGCACCTTCACCACTGCTCCTCGCACAAAACTGAGCTCATCATCCCGAGAGGCTTGGTACGACTTGATGCTAATATACCTTGTCCCAACTGAAACAACAATAAACAACAACAAGTCAATATCGCCTGTTTTGACCAAGTATATTTATCCTCTAATAACTGCAATGGGTTTTGCTGTTGTTGTTGTTTTTTTACTTGAAGATTGTGACTGTAACCAGCTACTTTGCAAATGCATGATATTCTGAAGTTAGCTTTCCAATATCACAGGACCCAAACACACACTGCAGGTCCTACTTAACCTACAGCAAGCCAACATCACTCTTATTTACGATGCAGTGAACTAACATGTACCCCGACCTCGGACACACAGTCCAGCAACACTTATACAGTTGTCTTCTCAAGTTCGTCTTTAGACAAACATTCAACAGCAAATCAAAACTAGTAAGGAAATGATTTTCCCAGAAACTCCGTTTTTGTACTTGGTGTCATAAGGAGCCGGTTCACCAGAGAAAGGCATCAGTTCTTCTCACCTCACTACCGGTTCAATAGATTCAGTGTCTCATCCACACACTGACATTTAACACTCACTACCATATTTGCACTCCCCCATTGTATCATTACAACTAATACACCGGATGGCTGGTACGGTTTACATAGATACCATTCCACTCTTTCACCCCCCAAAAAATAAAATGAATAGTAATAATAATAACAATAATAAAAATAAAAAAAGGTTGCTTCCAACTTCTGCAAGTCAACTTCACCCATCATGTTATGATTCATGCCTTACCGTGCTCCTGCTCGCGCTCCATGATGTTCTCACTGCCTTCTTCCTGCTCGTCTCCTTCATTCAATGGAACCAAGTAAGAAGCTGGAGCCCAGCCTATTAGTCCTTGGGCATCTACCATCCACCAACCTAAACAAACACATAGAAGCATGGCAACACACATACACAGACTAGATATACATACACACACATGTACACACACACACACACACACACACACACACACACACACACACATGCACACACACAATGGCTAACTTCAAGGTTGTCTGCATAACGAAAAACATGACTGCAAACTGGAGGTAAACAAACAAACCAAACTTAGCTGAACCTATTATTCCTACATGATGTGAGTCAAGAAGCTTTAGTTTCACATCAATAATATAAATTAAAAAAACAGTCAAATAATCAATGGACCTGACATTGATTGGGTAACACTAGGGAATAACACACACACACACACACACGCACGCACACACACACACATGCTGGATGAATCCAAACAGGATAGTTGATCCAAACAGGATATAATACGCAGGCTATTACAAGTGCTTAAAACAAGAAGCCTCTTAAATTACAAAAAAAGGTAACTTAATAGTTCTAATCCTGCATGCCTTATGAATGTGCAGAACTCTACCCAGAAAATGAGGGCTACAAACTAATTAGCTAAAACTAAAGGAGCGAAGTTGGCAGTCGACACTTACCTCCGGGGTCCTTCTGGATCAGTTGAACAGTTGATCCTTCCTTGAAGCTAAACTTGGCTTTCTTGTCCTCGTAGCTGGCCACTGCGTAGTAAGATTTGAGGGACACTGGCCCAGTTATTAGAGAATCATCATCTGGAGAGGAAGACTCACGATAACAATGCAGCAATTCAAACCTTTTCTTTTAGTGAATTAATGAATGAATTTATATATCTAACAGCTGATCTAGGCATATTCTTGTTTTTTTGCCCTTATCTTCTAGTGTACTCATTTTATTCTAGTGACTTGGCTGTATCAACTCCACTTACGAACTTCTACTTTCCCGCTTCTCTTCTTTTTTGACTTCTTGTCACAAGCTCCAAAATCGGAGTCTTTCAAAGAGAAGAAGTCAGTGACCAGGTCACTCTTCACCAGTGCCCCAGGGAGTCCTGGAATGGCCTTGAGGTAAAAGCTAAGTAGTCTCTCAAAGGATTTATCATCACTAATGGACCTCTGAGGACCAAATATAGACTGCTTGATTGGACAGTCTGGGATCACCCTTTCTTCTTTTTTGAAGTATCCTGCTTCTACTTTGAATTTGCGCAGAAGTTTATTCTAAATTAAAAATATTATTTTTTGCAATTAGCTATGGCTGTTTCAATTAATGTATTAATTTACATGGAAAGTGAGGATGTCTTTGAGAGATCTGTACATTGTGTACAGGCTTTCATCGGATAAAACCACTTCTATCGCATATTCAGTACCCTAACAATAGCAATCAAAATGCACCTATGAATTCCTTCAGCCACCACAATATCAAGTATATAATCCCACAAAACTTGCCTTGCCATTCCTAGTGGTGTTATTATCCAAACCCAAAAGTTTCGCTTGGACTACAAACCTTTTCTCCTCTGCCATTTTTTAAGCCTTTAGCAATTAAGCTAATCGTTGCAGCCCTATTTTTTTTTGTTTTGTTTAGACTGCCGTAATTTGCTTTTATGCAGAGGAAGCTCCCGCGTAGCAGGAAACCCGCGTACCATCACCCGCGCCAGAGAGGCGGTGCTATTCGGTATGGTGTGGTGGAGTTGGCTATAGGCACGTGGCGTAAACAAAAATAGTATTGTTTGAGGTATTTTTTAAAACTAAAGTATGAGATACGGCCAATTAGTCATTGGTCCTGCTGGAAGCGGAAAGGTGAGGACTTGTTTTACTTACTCTCTTATTGACTGCAATATTCCTGCAGTCTACTTATTGTAGCAACATAGTGAAGCACTGTCAGAATGTGAAGAGGACAGTGCACGTCATCAATTTGGACCCAGCTGCGGAGCACTTTGACTATCCAGTCGATGCAGGTAATACAATTTAGTGATGGAGGGCTTGTCTGAAATCTAGTTAAGTTAGAGTACTATTCAGTGAACTAGTACACACACACACACACACCTTAACCTTGACCTTGAAAGGAAGCTGCCCATCGGATGATGCTTCTCTGCCACATCACAAGTGACAGACTAAGTCACAGTTAAATGTTTCTGACGAGTTGTGACACATCTGTTTCTATCAATGTCTTGCTTTTGTCTGAATGCTCTCTCACATACACTACACTGGTATGGCTTATCTGTAGCTGTACTGCTACCACTGTTCTCAATACTGTCTTCCACACGTGTCCTTCTCCTCTCATCCTCTGCCACTCTAGCCTCAGTCACATCCTCGAGTCCTGTCCTGCAACTTCTCCTCCAACCACTCCTGTCCTGTGCCAACTGATACCACCTCCTCTCATCAATATTAAACTTTTTCAAATCTTTTCTGGCACAATCTCGCCATCTCATTCTGGTCCCATGTGCAGGGCGGCGCTGAGACAGCCAACCAAACAGTATCTTCTTGGGCAGTCTGCGGTCATCCATTCTTGCCAGGGGCCCCAGCCATCTATTATTAACCATGATTAGCTTCTGATGCTAGAGTTACAATAATCTTGACACTGAGGCCTAGCAAAACCACTGCAGTGTTTTAAACACAGCCTTTCACTTGGCAACTGACAAAATCAGTACGAAACAGTGATCACTAGAGCAGCGCCAACCAGTCATGTTAGCGTTACCCCCCAGGCACCATGAGGAGGTATGACTTGGAATTTTGCCTGTGACACACACACACACACACACACACACAATATCACTTGCATAGCCACACCCTTTACCCAACCGCTATGCTAGTCGAAAAAATTTTTAGGAGGAGCTGGGGTGGATTTAGGTTGATTTGTTGTAGAACAGCATTTCTATTAAATGTTGTTTGCATTCCAAGGGAACCACACTGTGTATAAACAACACCAGACCTGTCCGGATCAGTGCACGTAGCAATTGAAAAGGTTGTGGTGACACAGATGTGTACTATACTATTTATTTATTAAGTTAAACTAATTGGTTGAATTGGTAACAGCATCTAGTGCTTATGTCGTTAATTCTTTTGTAAACGGTAATAATACACTCTAGCTTACTCCAATCTATGGTAGGCAACAATTGACCAAGCTGCCAACGCACTAGGTGTCTATCGACTAAAGGGTCATAAATCCATCACTTTATGTGATTTGTATTTAGATCGGTGATCGGTCATGAACCAGCCATGTATATTTATCATTAACTTATTGTTGATCAAATAAATATTTGTTCAGATATTTGAAATAGATGTTATAGATGACAGCGACTAAAAGTTGAGTAAAAAAACTAAAATCAAAGAATGCCATTGATATAGAAATTTCGTTAAAGTAAGCCTCTGGGTTAGCTGAGAACTCTAATAAAACTCGTGCATTTGTAATGTTCAATGATTGTCTTGCAAATAACAATATAAGTTCAATGATTGTTGTGCTTTTTTTTTTTCCTTTTTACTGACCATAGTAGATTTAGAAATTGAGTTCTTACATTAAATTGAGGTATTGTAGTACCATTTATATATATATAAGTAGCCTATTTGAACCAATCATGTAAATAAAGATTAAAGATATGGTGATGGGTCATGTAGCTGGGCATTCTTTCTTCACACCCTATTCTTTACATACCAATTACTTCTATTCCTATGTAGAGATACGGAAGCCATTGAATATCTAACTTAATTGACGATGTGGTGTTATTTTGTTCTCTAATTTGCATGTCTGTAAGAGTGTAATTGACCGATAGGGGGCCAATGATAGAGAGAGAATGGTACGTGATTGATGTATGTACAAAAGTTTATTTTCAATAAAGCCTTTCATTTTCATATTAAAAAAACAACATTAATGATAAGCCACACCCACCACACTTTAGCTAGCTAATAGTGATGAAATTCAAAAGTATTTGTATTTGTAATTGAAATACTATATCAAAGAAAGTATTTGTATTTTATGTTTGAGTTGTCAATGTATTTGTATTTAAATACTACTCATAGTGTTTAACCCCAACCCTGAATCTTCTGTAATTTTTAAGTCTACTGTACTACTCGCATTCCAGTGTAATCCCTTGAAGTGTCACCATTATTTAGAAATAATGTCCTTCACCCTATAACTTCCTCAAAACCAGAAGTGGATGACGACTTTTCCAAGTATAACCATAATTTGCTGCTTGACCTCATTCCGTAACTGTGAAAGCCACTTGTATAATTTCCTGATTAGTTACTTAGAAGGGGTCCCCCCGTTGTCCTGTGGTGGCAATGCATAGTAGGCATCTGTCATTAATAGTATGGGATCATTCAATTATCTACTCGGCAGATCGTTGTCTTTGTGGCCCTGAAAATGTGTGACTTGAGTAGCTTGTTTAATGATGCATTTTAATTCATGTTTACAGTCTGGTATTACAGCTGCTCGATTTAAGAGCTGTATTTTAGTAGTAATAAGTGTGTATGTGTGTTTTAGTATCTATGGGTTCAAAAATTGTTCATCCAAAACACTAAAGAAATAATACACAAACATAAAATTAGCTCCCCCAACTAATACATAATTGTGTTTTTCTTTAGATGTGCGAGACTTAATTAGCGTCACTGATGTGATGGAGGATGAAGACCTGAAGATGGGACCTAATGGTGGACTCGTTTTCTGCATGGAGTAAGTATGAGTTACTTTCCTTTTTTCCGTACTAAGCCCTGCCCCCTAGCCTAGTGTGTAGTTTGATGATCTAGTAAAATACCAACATTGTTGCAGTTTTTATGTAAAGGAAGTCATGCTTCGTTGGCATTCTTTACGAAGCCATAGTTAGGAAGGTTAAAGTGTGGGAACCAGATATCCCTCCCACTAATTCTATTATGGAGTTATGAAATTATTCATCCGTCCTTCCGAGAACTGACAGTGAACGTCACTCAGCGTCAGGATGGATGGCTTGTGCTGGTGTATGGGAGGACAGAATGAGCCCCAGGTCATTGAGTGTGTGCCCTTCACTAACTTGATCAATGATTGAGTGGTCAGAGTACTGGTTGAATCTTGAATGGCAAGTCTCAGAGCAGCTACTCACGTTGCTTTTATTCTGTGCTTGAAAAAGTTGTCTGGTAACAATTTTATTGCAGGACCCGTTATTGGCAAGTCATACCATGTTTGACACCTATAATTATTGAGCAATTTTGTTTATGGTAATTAGAACCTAGCTGATGTAGTTTTTTTGTATTGTGACAGAGGAACTCTAAACTGCTTAGGTCCTTCAGAGAGGGACACTATTGACTTAGTGTCCCTCTGATTGTGCTTAGTGTCCCTCTGATTGTGCTTAGTGTCCCTCTGATTGTGCTTAGTGTCCCTCTGATTGTGCTTAGTGTCCCTCTGATTGTGCTTAGTGTCCCTCTGATTGTGTTGTTAGGAGCAGTCGCTACATTCTAAATTACTTAGGCTCTGCGCAGCCGTAGTGAGCTACCATTTTTAGGGTCCCTCAGGCCCTAGGCTGTAGTATTCTGAGCGCCGAGGCTGTAGTATTCTGAGCGCCGAGGCAGTGTAACTATTATTTAGGTCCTGCAGGGAGGGACACTGCTAATAGTGTATGTACTAAGAGATCTGATTAGTGTTAGACTATGAATAGGAGTTGTCCTAAGAAGAGGCTTTTGGATTACTGTTCACATTCTACTTTAAGCACGTTGGCCAAGAATAAATTGTTTAATAAATGCTAAATAGCTGCAGGGGGGTGGGGCTTCAGAGCAGGATAGTGAATAGACTAGAGGAAGGAGGTTCTGTAATTACAAATACAGTACCTCAGGATAGATACGTTAAACAAACTAATGTGTATTAGCTGCCAGGGTTCCAGCTAATGAATTGGTCATTTCCAGAGGAAGCCAGTCATACAACACTAAGGAGAGATGGAGTCTAACTGAAGACAAGACATATATCTGGCTGTGTCGGCCTGCCCTCATAGGACAGTGACAAGAGGCATGCTAATCTTAAGTCAAACAATTAAATTTAAAAGCAAGCAGCAGCTTACGAGGGAGACCTTGACTAGCTGTCGTATTCAAGACCACATGTTAATGGACAACAGTGATAAGAATAGCTATGTCAACAATATAGCCATGTGAATTGAATCAAAACTTCCAGATTTGTTCTGTTTATTTCAATAAACCCTAGATACACTGGTATGTGGCGTAGACCTTGTGCAGCATGATTGTGTGTTTGTTTGTTTTTCTTTTCTTTTTTTCTAATTGCCGTAGAGCTTTAACTGATTTATCTGATTCTGGTGTAATTGTGTGCTAGTAATAATTATAGGTTGGTTAGTAAATTAATATACTTGCTTACATAGTATGTAGTTATGAATTTATTATGTTTCGGGTGAACATGTTTTTATTTACTGTCTTATCCAACAAGAAGTGGTCTGTCTGGTCTGCGGATCTGAAGTTGTTAGGCAAATATGTAAGGATTATTGTGTCAAGTGAAGCCTTGGTACCGTATCGAGCACTAACAACAAATCTCACACAAGAACACGCATGCTGCGGCAACTTTCTGTGTCAATCTTCAAGTTAACGTTGTTGCTGTTGTCTGTGATTTTCCTGGTTCTTTTCTTGGGCCTTATTCAATTAATGTCGCATTAGAAAGTCAGTTTGGTTGTCTTGTTGTTACACTGGGAATGTGGTACAATGAGTAACAATAACAATCAGCACCGTGGTGATTACCATTTTAATTGAGAGGTTGCTTCAGTTCCACTGAGTCACTACGCCATCAAGGAACGTACCAATATTCGTGTTGACCAATTGGATGGGTAAGTGGAACCAAGTAAAGAAGGGAAGAAGCCAAGGTGTGATGATATCCTGTTTATGTCTAATGATTTTGCTTGAAAGGAAATCATTTAGCCAATCAAAACTTGGTTTTCTATTTTCATACCTAAAATGTACTTTCATCTGAGTTGATTAAAGCTTTGATATTCCTTGTGAGAGTGCATGTACGTCTGCTTGTTGGTTGTATGGTGTGTATGTTTACATGTTGATATTTACTTGTTGATCATATGCAGCATATGTGACAGGCTCTGGGAAAACCAGACATTTCGGGCAAAAATTGAAATTGAGATAATATAGGCTCCAGAAGTGAGTCATCGGAAAAATTCTTTCTCCTATTTTTGTTTTTTTGCAGAATTAGTCTTAGTGACCCTTACTCTAAGCCTATGCCAAATTTCAAATGTCAAAACAACTTAAAAGACCCCAAGCATGCTGTGGAAAGACAAGCTACTATTTATTCTCTCTCTCTTCTCGAAGTACAATAAACGGGGAATGGGCGGAGTTTCAAACAAGCAGCTAAAAAAAAAAAAAACGGCATAGCTTTGAGACTATTGCATGCAATCTACAGCTTACCTCTGGCTGAAAGTTTACCGCTACATCGAGTAGAGTAGCCAAGGATTCCGACAAGACAGTGGCAGTCCACCTACGTAGTGATGTCAGTGTATGGTGGACCTGTGAGTTGGTATGTACAGTGAACACTTCTTTGCTTGTTAAAATATATTATAGTCTCTCTTCAAAGTGTACTACCTTCAAATCATTAGCAAGAGGCAGTTGGAATCTTTCTTAAACTATTTGGTGCTAATTTTTTTTTTTCTTAAATAGAAGATATTGCTTGCATTTGATTTGCTTGCAACTATTTGGTGCTAATTTTTTTTTTTCTTAAATAGAAGATATTGCTTGCATTTGATTTGATTCTGAATTATTTTGGAATAGTCTTGCTGACACAGCACAAAGCTGCAGTGTATTACACTGCTAAGCAAGTTCACCCTGTGCAGTGCTGGACACATAATGCTTTCAAGTTGATGATTCTTTGAAGTGCCACTTGTATGGGCTTTGCTGTGAACAAACCTTTAATTCCATGAGTACGCCTTCCATCTGTGTTGCCATGATGTGAGAATGTCAGGTACACAAGAATGGTGGAATGTGTACGCTGATTATAATGCAGTCATCCTCAGCTGACATTATTAACCCTTAGCGCACATGTGTGAGAGGGTTATAGTTGTCGTTCTGCCTGTCTGTCTGTCACGCTCTGATTTTGGAGAATACTGACAATTAACTGTTGATTTAGGTATGAACTTGCTCAGAACGAAAATTTAGGACCTTTCATTGTGCTACTTTTTTTTAATTTCGGGCTAGTTGTTGAGAAAATGTGAAGCTTTCAGCTCCGCGTAGGTACTAACTTTTGTGGGTAACACCCCCTAGCATCACGTCATAATCACGCGAACAAATACTTTCTTGCAGCCCGCGGTGTAGTTTGGTTTATTATGCTCAGGGAAGTTAACGGAGTTGAAAGAAGTGAAGTTTGCATTGAAAATGTATACCAGTGAGTGATTTGGCCTGTTTAGCTTCTTCTCTTATGAAGACAGCATTTCCATGTACCGTTTGCATTGCTTGAGCTATATTGATGCCTTATTAAAATAGCAATGTGTTGACTTGGCTGTTAACCATCTCTTTGACCAATCATCACAAACTAGCTGAAATACAACCTGGTTACAAAAGAATGAAACCGTTAAAGCCATTTTTATATTGACACACATAGTTTAAATTGTGTTAATGACAATGATGAATTGGGTGCACAATTTTAACTTTGCTAGTATATTAATTTTTCACAGTAAACAATGTTAACAGACACACTCACACTCTCTGCTGCTTCATTAGTACAAGTGCTGTACCCTGGGGTGCGTTGCTGGTGATAACTGGCAATATTAATTCATTTTTAATTGAATTAGACTAGTTTGACAGACAAAACACATAGTATACTCTTGTATGTGCCACACAACTTCAATTTTATTTTTAAAATGTAGTATTAAATTTTAATTAAGAGTTGAGTCTAATGATGGACTGTTATCAGCATCCTGAGGAGAGTATCTGGAGTTATTACAGGGGAATTTCCCTATGCTATTTGTACGTTGTAATGTATGTCATGCACTCCTTCTGTTAATTTTAGATACCTCATTCAGAATCTGGATTGGTTGGAGGAGCATCTGGGGGAATTTGAGGATGACTACACTCTCTTTGACTGCCCTGGTTAGTTTTCTGTGACCAAACTGCCGCTCTGTTGCACTCTGAGGATTGTGGGGGGTGGGGTACTCATCGTGTTTTCTTATGAGGGACAGGGCAAAGTTTGTATGACCAAATAATCCTCCCTTGACAGAAGGGTGGAAGTGTCTCCACACTTGTTCCCACCACAGTGGCACGCGGCATGCATGGGAGCATGCACCAATCATGGGTGAAGCCTTTCTGCTCCATTATCTTGGGCTGATTCACAGTGGAAGCTATATATATGCATAATGTATCGCCTCAGGGAGAGTGGACCCAAAGTGACCTTCAGTGTGTACTTGAAACTTCCATTCATTCACACACACACACACACACACAAATGCAAAATAAATAAATATAAATAAAATATGTAAAGTATCTTGCTGCTGCTAGGCGGTCACGTGCACCTGGCAGAGAAAGCAAAGCTCCTGGAGCTGGGCTAGGAACATATACACTCACACTTTAGCAATGTTATCTCACAAGGAGGATGAACCAAAGTGTCCTTCAGTGTGTAATTGAATCTTCCACTCACACACACACACACACACACACACACACACACACATACAGGTCAGATAGAGCTGTATACTCATGTCCCAGCCATGAGGCAGCTGGTGGATCAGCTACATAACTGGAACTTTAGACTCTGTGGAGTGTTTCTCCTGGATGCTCAATTCCTCATTGACACAGCCAAGTTTTTTGGTGGTTCCATGGCTGCGTTGTCAGCGATGGTCACTTTAGAACTTCCTCATGTCAACGTACTCTCAAAGATGGACCTCTTAGACAAGAAGACTAAACAAGATATTGAGAAGTGAGTTTTTCAATGCTGTATTTAGCTTGTGTTTGAGCTTAGTGTACATATAAGGCTAGGCAAGTGCAACTTGTTGTATAGTAAAGGGTTAGCCTCTTCATAACCTCATTTTCTGGCAATGATGGTGCACATCCTGTGAGCCAGCTATATAGGTGGTTGGTGATGATAAGAATTTAATGAGGCGAAGACAAGAAGTGGTGGGATTGTTGTAGAGGCTAGTTATAGCAAACACTTGCTTTGTGTACAATAGAGACCGCTTTCCAATACTAATTGAATGATATTAATATGTCATTTCTCTTTCAAAGAGATCAAAGGTTTCTCCATTTAAGGGTGCCGCCACATAGCAATGCCTGGACACCTTTAGTAGTGCATTCCAGCTGAATAGTTGTGTGTTATCTACCACAAAGTCACGCCCTGCTTAGTAACAAATTAGTGCCCATGAAATGAAGCTGTGCTTCACTTACCCCTGCAGTGTACGGTTGGGGTGGGACAGACTAAACTTACAGTAAAAAAAAAATCCTTGCGCACAAAAGTAATGGATCCAGAATCTACTCTCGTGTACTGCTGAGGAATGGATGAACGGTTACGGTTCAAACTTTGCAAGGCTTGGGGCCACAAGGGGTCGACACTATAATGATGAGATATTTTTAATATACAGAAATTTTCAGAAATAACAACAGTTCACTTGGTAAGGTGAATAAATAGAAAAATAAATAGAATTCAACAAAAACTCATTGTTATGGCATACACACAAGGGTAAGAATGTGATATACAAAAAAATCGGCTTCTAAACTTTATAGCCTTGCAGTGAAGTCCGAAATGGTGATGGGGCTATTTCTTGAGATGGACTTGAGGGTGTACTTTCAGTCTTTGTTCTTGGTAGGTGCTTTCTCCTAGTAGTGCTTGCTGGCCTACAGAAATATAGTAACTTGGGGGGGGGGGGGGGGGGGGGGGGGGGGAGCAACCGTGGGCCTATTCTGTGGGTTTTTTGTGCTCAAATAGTGTAACGGCACCCTTAATGATGTAATAAGTGGAGGGTTGACATCAGATAAGGGATGAAGTACTGTGGCACTCATGCTTAAATACACTTAAGTACGGGTCATAAAATAGTCATGAAATACTCGAATCCTTTTGGTAAATCGAGTAAAAATACTCATACTGTATTTAAGAACTTCCCACTTGGACGGTCACGTCCTGCCAGAGAAACGCCTTTGCTTGGAGCTTGTGGGGTTGTAAGGCCCACAGACGTTCTGGACTTTGTAATAGTTATCTCTGGGATCCCGCTGCTTAATCAAATGTGACAGGAGACAGCCAAGTCCCGACAACCACAAATAGAATAGTTATTTATGATACAATGATAGGAAATAAGTGATGAGTCACACAAGCAAAATATGAAATAGAACGCAACTAAGATAATACGAAAAGTGCGTGCATTGTAAGTAAACAATAGCTACGAGGTTCGGGGGAAGTTCAGCAATAAAGTCGATGATCACACGCTGTGAGCGTGCGTGAAAACTCCAGGCATCCTAGCAGGCCTGGACACCACTTGTACCAATACTTTTAAGTACTTTTGAAATACTTTGAAGTACTTGTAGCTAGTCTCATAAATGCTTCATTATTTTATTCACATGCTATACAACTGCTAATGATTTCATCAGATTCTTACCATCTTTAAGATATCAGGTGGCCTTCATGTTCTCCTCCTGGACATCACTTCCTAAAGGCCAATGAAATGCATACTGCGTTTACTATTTTTTGCCTTTAGGTATATGAACTGTGCATACTCACCCTTGGGGTATTGCTATTTCTGAGTTTTAGTTTAATAGAATAGGCCGGAATGTGAGGCCCGGATATGATATGTGAGGGTCTACTACCCTCTCATATCCGACCTATATGCTATATGGGACCAGCCCTATATGCTATATGGGACCAGCCCTAGTTCGCACAGGAATTTACCACAGCTAGCTGCTTAACTGCTTAACCGGAGCAGCCCACTGTAGAGTTAGATCTGGAGATAACAGCTGGCTGCTACAATGCTAAAGTAAACTTGGTGTGCTTCAATTGAATTTTAATTTTGGGCTGGAAGGAAATTCGCTTGACACCCCATTCCTGCGAAAATGCTGATAAACAAAGTTGCTAGTGGAAAGGGATCTAAAATAGTTAGAGCATGGCTTAGGTACTGGTGAATTTAGTGCACAAAGCCCTAGGGCCTTGGGCTTCAGTGCACTAAATCCACCAGTACCTAAGCGCTTATGCTCTAACTATTACTTAGTGGTGGATAATGCAAAATCAGATATATGTTATGTATGTGTATGGATGGTATGTGTATGGATGGTACTTGTGCCCCTGAAACGCAACATGCGGGTTCCCTTTTTTTCCTTAAAATGACTTTTTAGGCTTTACCCCAGCTTACTACAGCATTAAGCAAGTCTTGCTTAGGCTCCAAATTGTGATATAACTCCTGCAAAATGCTTGTTTTTCAAGTCACAAAAGTTGCTGCAACTGGTTACTATGGCATTGAAACCCTTTACCAGACATAATTCTAACTTCACCTTTTTGGGGGGACTGCTAAGTGCTGCTTGTTGGTTGTTATGAGCCACTAGTAGTCAGAATGCCTTAGTATTAAAGCTACCACTACTGGGGGAAAGCTGAAGAGTAAGTACTTAGTTTCATATTTGTTAGCTAAAATTACAAAAAGAACTCCACTTTTTTTGTAGTAGCGGAAAGCGTGATGTCAAGAGTTACTGGTAATACAGAAAGTCAGAGTGGCATAAATTTGATACTACAAAAGTTACCACTACTCAAGGTAAGAAAGTAATTTTGTATTTGTTTGCTAAAATTAATGGTCAACTGCTAAATAAAATGTTTGTTTGTTTTTATCATGGAAATAGAAGCTTCTTCAGGTAAAATACATCACAAAACAATATTGTAATTTTATGTAACACTAAATAGGCAGGCTTGCTCAATATTTGTGCACAAGCACACCACTAGTCATATATGTACTTCAGTTGATACTGGAGTACAACACCAATGTACTCCTACTTATTAGACACCCATTGCAAACTTGATGTACAGCATTCGTACTCATACCCACTCATTACAAATCTACAAGTACTCGTTAAAGTACCCAAATACTTTTTAACAGTTGTGTTGTAGTGAGTGTGAGGGTTAGGACTACTCTCACCTGACTATGTATGCATGCGGAACTCCCCAAGTCACAACCACTAGCAACCCATTAGTTACTATATTGTGGTGTTAGCTATTGGTTACTATAGTTGGCTTTCACTATTATAAATGTGGGTGTAGTTGATCGTTAGAGATTTCATTCTGATTCTATTATGTAGATTCCTAGATCCGCCTTATCTTTCATTCTAATTCTACTACATAGATTCCTAGATCCTGATCCACCTTACCTGCTTTCAGAATTGAGCAAATCTATGGGAAAGAAATTCCACCAGCTCAACAAAGCCATTACAACACTGGTAAGTGGTGTAGTCAGAGGGGGGGTGTGACTTGAGCTACGTAGTTTCATGGGCAATGCTAGTACTATTGTCACTCCTGTTGGTTGAAGATTGATTATGTGTTTGCCGTAGCTGGATGAATATAGTCTTGTTCGATTCTTTCCGCTGGATGTCTCTGATGAGGACTCCATTGGTGAACTACTTCTGTACATTGATAATACTATACAGTATGGAGAAGATCTGGATGTCAAGATACCAAGGGTGAGGTTGAACTGATGATATGGATGTTAAGTATTTTGAAGGGAATTACTTTTATGTATGAACTATGAATTGAGTCACATGTAGGACCCAGTTATGTAGTAGACCCTTGTATTGTAATTAAACCTCCTCCTAGAAAGATTAAAATGTCCGCTTTCCCTCTATAGTTAGCTCAAACAAAGCACAACTCGGCCTAGTAGCTTAAAAAATCAGTTACTAAACCTTAGCAACACCTATATCCTGGCCTTGATTAGTACCCTGCTATGAGCCTCCAACTTCAATGTAGTGTAAATTATTGGTGAGTTGTACTAATGCGGGATGGAAAATAGACAGGAAATACAGTATAGCCTCAAGAAAGGGAGAAGGGCTCACTGACCATTTATACCTATTAAATGTGGTCAGTCTATGGTACCTAGAATAACCCTGTCCTGAGGACCTAGTAGAGAAAACTTTGATTGTAGTGTTAGCTGGCTTCCAGTATCTATTTTTTTTGTGGTGTTCTTATTTAATGTGCAGGACGAAGACGAGTACAGTTGAAAAAGTATTTATCGTTCTGTGCAGCATGGCCATCTAACTGTCAGTCAATCAGTCTATCCCATCATTTGTCATTTGTTCATAATTTACTTATAATTGCCAAATAATATTTTAAACCAGGGCTGCAAAAAAAAAAAAGTTTTGAATTGCACAATACAATAAATGATAAGTGCCCAATAAATAGTGTTAAATAGTTGTCACAAGTTGTTTTACATGAACTTGGTGATTTCAGTGTAAGGGTGAAGTTGATGGTTTGGATGGTCCTAAGAAAGCTTAGAGTTCCCATTATAAAACTCTTCTAACATTGTGGAAGCCTTTGTGCTACTTTTAATGCTGTTATGGTGACACGAAGCAGTGCTTGGTCCAGCCAAAACTGTGTTAGTCTTAGTGCACTGAGTTCTTACTGCACCAGGGCTGTGTTCAGTGGTACTTTTTCTTTGTTTACATAAAGGTTTTGATGTTTCATGTTTTTCTGGAGTCACTAGCTTAGGCAGTACTTGGCTGTTACTGTTAGGTGTCATTTTCCCCTCTAAGTATGTTGAAAAAAGCTTGTTTTTCTTGACAAAGCTGTTTCTTTGGTGGCTGCCTGTGCCTCTGTGTTTCAGTGGTGGCTCTGAAGTGCGTCTGATTTGTTGAAACTTTGTGGAACTGTGGTTAAGTGATGTATGTTCAGAAGATCGCCTTGGTAATCCACTAACAGATTTAGGTAACTTTGATGGGTTATGCTGCTTTTCTAGTGAACTTTGCAAATGTGGTTGCACCTTTTTGATGAGAGTTGTGTTCACTTGTGAATTAGACAATGCTGTTGATGATCCTTTTCCTTGTGGTATGGTCAGACTTTTAGTACTAACTTTCTCATGAGAAATGTGTGGACTCTCCTTGCTAACTTTTCTTTGAATAGTTCCAACATGTTCTTTCTTTCCTTGAGGTGTTCTCAGACCTCCCTGACTCACTTGTGAGTTGTGGTTAAGTGAGCTGTCAGTGTGTGCTTGCAAGGTGCTGCGAGTCTTGAATGATCTAATTTTAGTGCTTGAGGCTCCAGGTTTCAGGAAACTGTCACTATTAACTTCAGCTGTTGTTGATGCTGTAGTAGGCAATGGTTTGTGGTGCTTGACTGAGCTGATGTTTGTGAGTGAAGTGGATGATAATGGGATCTCGGTTCGTTCTGAGTGCTGCACAGGTGATATTTGAGCTTCGCTAGTACAACTTTTTCTACGATGACGATGTATTTTGTGTTTAATATATGTTGGTGGCAAGCTTTTGCCTATAGGCATCATACCTGGTTGGCTATTTCGCCTAGCCATTCTTGATTTCAGTGCACTCAACTTGCTAGTGGGTGGTACCTTGGCAGTTGGGACACCCTCATGAAGAGGATTTTGTTGTTTGTTCGTGTACAAACTGTCAGACTGTCTCCTCACTATGGGCTTTCTGACTAAATGTTGCTGTTCCCATAATTTCTGTGCAGAGAGTACAACAGGAGTCTGTTTCTTTTCCACAGGTGTGCTTGCAGCTACAGATTCAGCCACCATCCTTTTGAAACTAAGAGTAGTCTTTGGTGTGCTAGCAGAGTGTTCATTCTGTGGATTCTCTTGCATTCCCCGTTTATCTTCCAGTCCAGTGTAGGCTTTGGAATTGGCGATTTTGGAACTCTGCTTCTGTGGCTTTACTCCTTTGGAAGTCCTCTCTTGGTCATCATTTTTTCTTATGCTTTTACTAATCCTCTTTGAGATGGAAGAACTTGAGCTAATATTGTTATTGTTGCATTTGTTGGCTGGTGCAGTTCTCTTTAGACTGACCTCCATTGAGGATGGCTTTGGCTGGCAACTGTGTCTCTGCTGGTCGCAACATGAACCAGTCCCTGCGATAGTTGGAAGGAGCATGTCACTATTGTTAGGCTTACCACTATTGTCTTTTGGATGACTTTGCAAGTTCTGCACCAGTGAAGTGCTGGTAATTCCACTCATACCACCTTTTTCATTGAAATTGGAGGAAACTGTTCTTACGGAGTTGCTAATCTTGTCAACGAAAGTCATAGATGAGTCACTGGAGCAACGAGTAGTAGGTGATGCGTTTGGTTGGTGCAGACAAGAGTTTGCTTCAGTGCCAAGACTTTTATCGAGAGCCAAGCTCAATGGCGGTGGCGATGCAGGTTTTGTGACAAGCACCTGAAGACAAACACAAATTTAATGATCTAATTTTTATGCACAAAATAAGACAGCGAAGATTTGATATCTGGAGGAAAGCTTCTAAAGGCATGTTAGGAGTATAGGTAACCACATTACCAAATGGTAATTGTTATGTAATTTGCTGGGAATGAGACAGTCTGCCAATATTGAATTGTGAAGATGTAATGCTACACTTGTAGATAATGGTAGGACTTCAATTAAAGGATATTTTATCAGTGAAATTAGTAACAAGTCCCTGTAGCCTAAGTGATTGAAAGATAACCATGTTTAAAGTGTGGGAAAAAACTAATATAGTTAAGGAAGAATTGGTAAAATTGAATGGGTGATAACAACATAAAAAACATCATTTTAACAGTAATGCAGTATAATATAAAAACATGCAATCCAATGAATACAAGAACTGAATGATGCACAAAGTATAAATTGAACTCCTGTATGGCTTCATCTGGAGTTCTGTTTACTAACTACAACTTTTAAATGAAGGTCCCATAGAACAAAACAAATTTCCAACCAATCTTACTGGTTTAGAGCACATTAAAGTAGTGGTAGAAGATGTTATGTTAACACTGTGTTGGTTTTCGGTGCTTGACGCATCTTCATCAGTCGAATTGGTACATTTTAATTCCACTAGCTTTACTCTACCAGAGAACAGCCCAGACCTGCTAGAGAACAGTTGCACGTAGGCTGCATGAACTTTCTGGACTTCAGGGAGAAAACTGATGAGCTGGGTGCGCAGAGAAGCTGACCACACACGTCCAACAAGAAAACTTTGTTTGAGGCAATTCAATTTTTTCCATCTCAAGATAAGCTCGGTAGAGAGATCGTTGCATTCAGTAGCGGCCATGTTGAGCAGTGCCATCAAGTTGCTCATCTAAAACATGAAGAAGAAACAAACTTGTTCAATCTCATGGGCATTATTAAACCTTCCTCAACTTACTTGCAGAGACTGTCTTGGTGGGTTTTCCTGCACTACTGCCACCTGATCTATAGCATCCATCAGCCTTTTGACTGGCAAAGAATGGTTTCTGACTTCACCTTTCCAAAAAAGACGCACAAACAGAGCTGGTGATGACCTGTGTAAAAGATAGATGGAGGAGATAAATTATTTTCAGTAGAAATTGAAACGTGATATAACTCACTTCCGTGACTCCATGACAGCCCACAGATCTGCTAACAGCAGGTCAACTAGAAAGGTTGCCATCATGATGGTGGATGGAGACCTTTAAATAATAGCAATTAACCACATAATAGTGTGTTTCATCTATGTCAACAGATTCACTCTGTAATTAGGTACGCCTTAAATCCAGAATAGTAAATACTATTTAGTGAGAATAAACAAATCATTTGTAAATAGCCTAATTAAATTAAGAATGCAGTAGCATAGCTATTTTACCGCATCAGCATACTGAATATTAGACATCACGGTTTGTTACCAAGTATGTGAGCATTAATAAAATAAAAAAATAATGAAGGAAAACTTTACTATATACCGTGTAGGTGAGCATTAATAAAAATATATACTTCAGTGAGTTGTATCCTGTAATAATTCACGGCATTGAACTTACTTTGCCAAACTTTCAAGGTGCTCCCATAAGCCAAATGTGGCACTCTTTGTTGTCTGATGTGAGATTTTCTCTATGAAGTTGAAGTACTGTTTATCTACCAGTTTGTGCTGCCCTGGAGGGTGGATCACTAGCAGTTGCCGTAGGTACTGCATGCACATGTTCACTGCCTCATCTGTCAATTGACCACTTCCTTTCACCTAAACGTAGCCCAAGAATTGATTAAATCAACCCACATAAAAATAATATTATAATGAGTGATTGCCACTAGCAAGCCATAGAACTTGTGTTGCCTATCCATGTAATTGTGTTCAATGGCTTCGATGAGACAGCACTGTAATTCATGAGCAGGTGCTTACAACAGTATCGACACACCAAAGGTGCCAACCTTCAGCACTACTATATGCTATTAGAAAACCTTTTCTCTGACCAAAAGAATAATTTATTTGGTGTACCTAATCAGGTATCAATATAGCTCATGCAATGAAAACAGTAGATGATATTTTAAGAGAAGCTAAACAAGTTTTGTCCAATAACACCATTAGTCATCCTATAAAACTTTCACTGCAGGAAACCCCTCCTTGTACAGTGCTTCCAGCTTAAAGAGTGGATTTTTTAGCTTTTTGGTTAAGGTTGCTAATTCTGCTATAATTTCTCAAGTATGTGTAATAGAAAGCTAAAAATTTGTATTATTATACATTAATGTCATATTAACATACAGACAAAACAATTTTGTGGGTTTGTGGTTATTGTTGTGGGCACACGAAATTTGAATCTCGAAATATTTTAAATTTTAAGAAAAAAAGTGTTTAAGCCAGGATTTTTGAATTTATTGAGTTATATCTCTATAAATTTGACACATGATGTAAAATTGCCTTAAAATTATTATGTATAACTTTGGTAGCTATACCTTAAAAATTAAGTGAGTTGTGGCTGTTTTTCACCAAAATATTTTTACACACGGTAAGGGTCACCAAATGATGACGTTTAGAGCGGTTGTGGGCCTTTAGTACACGTAAACGCGACGTCACAAAACAGCGCATGCGTATTTGTGTAAGGGCGCCAGTTTACCGCTAATTGTTACACGGGTATGGCTGATTTAGCTACGGTTGTATCTCAGGCCCTCGGTATCAAGTTTTACGGCGTTACTGCCTATCACGGCCAGCGTTTTAGCTTCCGTCTGGAGCTGCACAACCAGTAGGACTCCAACTGCATCGCCTTGATGTTGTCAGAACACCGAATGCTGGGAGCCTTGGGAGTATTACACTTCTTCAGCTTTTCTTCAGCTCTTGAAAAAGATGACCGCTTGGATAGGCTTGGCTCCAAGTTAGTAATATACCAACAATTCTGACTGATTTCGACTTCGTTTACTGCTGCTAGTAGCTAGAACGATGAGAATTCATACAGCCAACTGCAGTTAGGGAAAGTCCCGTCTTACTGCTCGGGGAAATAACCGTTCGACCTTAGCTCGTTAACTAGTTACGTTTAATGACGAACTACCGCAAAATCTTGACGTAAAAAAAATGGCGTAAAATGTATTAGAGTGAATGAGAAAAGTGCTGTTCTCCGTTTTCCATTCTCTAAACAGGCAGTTTTACTATTGTAAACATTGTTGGGATGATGAAGAAAAGGTATGTGTATGTTAAATGACTGTAGTGAGGGTCTATACAGTAGTTTCAAAAAATCCACTCTTTAAGTTGGAAGCACTGTAGTTGAACAGTTATGCTAGCCTTCAATGTTTGTATGTAGTCACATGACTGGTACACCCAATAGTGAGAGACTTCACCCTTTAATGCTTGGCACTCCCAAATACAGTCACAAATGCATGCTTTTGGCTACTATGGGTTAATTAGACAATATTACTACAGTAGAACCTCAGAGTTACGTACCCCTTGGGAAATGAGGTGTACGTAAGTCTGAAATGTACGTAACTCTGAATATAACATAATTTAACTTTGTACTAAAATATTTAAACAACTAAAATACTGTGAATACAGTATTTCAGATTTATCCATTACTAAAGGATCATTTAATGGTGTACCACTGTGAGTTGTTGTTTTTCTGAGTAAACCAGAATGCACGACATTATAAAATCTTTATCATTATCTCTTCTGACAATGCACCTCTTCTTCAGGCCACTAGGGTCAGCTGATTCAGCTGAAAACTTTTTTATAATCTCCCTGTCTCTTTAGAAGTCTGAAATAATTGTGGACTTTCCTAAGCCAAACTCCTGAACAACTCCAGCTTTGTTCAATTATTCTTCAATGTTAAACCACTTCTGATAGCAACTCTTTTGCCATTTTGCTGCAGTTCCAATAAAATTAAAAAATTAAAAATTAAATTAAAAAACAAACAAAAAAACAACAACAACGACCCTGTACCCATCGCGATGTCTCTTCGGTTCGGTTAATTCGGTTGTATGATGTTCGGATCTTTGAGGTTCTACTGTATAAGACCAATCATAAAAGTGGGTGTGGTCTCACTGGAATACCCATGAACAATTGACGATGGTTATATGTTGAAATTTGAATAGAAGTTTTAAGGATATGAAAAAAATATCAGCAACAAACACTTACTATACATTTCATTGTTTCCATAATGGAAAGGCAGGAGTAGCCAGCTTTTGATAAACTCAGTCAGGTGATACAGCAAAAAACAGTGTGCTATACAATTATTAAGAATTGTCTATAGTCACGGTTGGTATCACTTAGTTTGACCGTCTCAAAAAATTCAAGTGAATGTAAACTTTTCAGTGCTAGGACCTCTTAGAGCACTGGTATTTCCTCCAGTGACTTTTATTTCATATTCTTTCCTGTTGTTGAAAAAAAAAAACCCTCTCTTGAAATAGACCACTTTGGCAATAGCTTTTTTATGATTTACGTTTGATGAATTTCTTAGCAAACAATCAAAAATGAACTCACGATTGGTTTTTTACATTAGCCTCCCACCCCCCTAAAAATCCTACATAATAGCCCTAGCTGTCATATTTAGGCTAAACATTAGTGCCAACGAAGCAAATCATGAATTATCACAGGATTTCAACAAATGAATTTCACAACTGTTCATGGGGAACTCCCTGGTCAAGTCCCTTCTGTCACCCACTATAATGTGGGCAGCCGAACATTGACATTTATGCAGGTGTTGCTACATCTATGGATCATTGAAGTTGACCAAGAGTTCTTTAGCTCTAGCTCTACACCCACCATCTCTAGCTCTACACCCACCATCTCTAGCTCTACACCCACCATCTCTAGCTCTACACCCACCATTTCTAGCTCTACACCCACCATCTCTAGCTCTACACCCACCGTCTCTAGCTCTACACCCACCATCTCTAGCTCTACCATCTCTAGCTCTACACCCACCATCTCTAGCTCTACACCCACCATCTCTAGCTCTACACCCACCGTCTCTAGCTCTACACCCACCGTCTCTAGCTCTGCACCCACCATCTCTAGCATTACACCCACAACCTCTAGCTCTACACCCACCATCTGGCTCCACACCCAAACCTCTAACTTCACCATGACTATAATATATATATAATCACACTTACCAAAGGCTCCCAAATCAGCTGCCATAGGCGTGAGAGTATCTTTGCTGTAGGAATTCTGAGCCTGTTGGTAAAAACCCGCAGGAATTGAGCCACGAAGCAGAGTCTTTGAGAAGGCAGTCGTGCTTCATCCTCCAATTTGCTCATGATGAAAATCTCCTGTGTACTGCTGATAAAGTGCATCTGTTCCTCTACAGCCTACAGAAAAGAAATCCATTCATTAAAAAATGAGCCTATTAAGTGTGATAGGGGGAACATGGGTGGAGGAGGAGGATACGGAATGGATGTGATAGGATAAGTCTGTAACAGATCAAATACCTAACATATATAATGGTACATGCAAGCCAAAAACAGTTCCCACTTTTAACAAAGAATCAAATTAATCACATGTGGGCGAAGACTTTTCTAACAGCAACATGAAAATATATTCCGAGATACAGAGTAGTTATTAGGTCCCCATTCGAGGCTACACAATAATAATAATAACTAGTGGTGTGCTTGAGCACAAATGGCGAGCGAGCCTTAAACTACACTATTGTTAAATGATTGATTTTAACAACTAACACTCAAGCTACTAAAATAAAGTCGAGTTTTGAAATTACGTATGCGGTAAAGGAAATTCAATGCCATAGTAACCGCTCCCCGCAACTGTTTGAATTGAAAAAGAAGCAACAAAATCAAGTCACGTTATTTAAAGTTTTCTTTGTGACATTCTTAATAGTAGTTGTAACGCACAATACTTGTACACAACTGAACATACGCAAAACTTACCTTCGTGGTTCGTCTAGTGGACAATGCATTTTCAAGTAAATGCTGTTGAGTAGGGCTTAGCGTATTAACTTACCACCGCCACTAACTCGAATAGAAATGGAGCTCCCATAAATTTTTGAGTTTTAACTGCACCCGCAAAACAATTCAAAGCGGTAAACAATTCAATTTCTAAGGTGATACGGGTAATGGTCGCTAAACTGGAGGATTCTGTTTAGTGAAGTTTGGGACGGGGTCGAACGCGGAGCGAACACATTAATACGGAGGGTCAAAGTACAAAATGACATACGTACGTCCATATATACAAATAAACAAACATCCCCGATTTTCAATTGTGTTACCCTTGTAAGTGTCTCGCTCGCTCGCCGATAACAACAAATAATAATAATAATAAACCACTTACCCAATTGGTAGTTATTCCTCTTGCTGCCACAAGCGACCATATTTCATGCTGATTATAACTAGCAATTGTCACTGACGTCTTGCGATGAAGACCTTCCGAGTCCATCTCAGTTGTGTGGGACTTGCGTTGCTCTGTTTGCTCAGGCACCATGGTGGATACCACAGATTCCACAGCATATGCTGATAGGACATGCCCAGTTGATTCCGGGGTTGTCACGCCAACAATATCTGGATGTCGAATACTCCCACAATCAATGTGGGGTCCTGGCTGAGTCGCAATGGCATCATCTTTCCTAGGGACTTCCTCGCTTTCATCTGGAACTCCATTATAGTCAAAATTGACATCCCTACTCTGACTGTATCTTGCTGATGTCTCAGTTGATGATTGCACCTTAATCAATTCAGCACTTTCATCTACTGGCTCCCCAATGCCCGTTCCAACAAGACTAAGTGCTTGAACAGAGTTCACCTTCTCAGTTAACTTCTCCTCAGGCTCAGGACTGACCGAGGGACTACTCACTGGCTCCAAGGAACTTGGCATAATGTTTGCATCTTTGACAAAAACATCGTCATCATCTTCACTATTTAAGTCCAAGGTAAAACCCTGTACCAACTCCACATTTCCCTTGACTGTTACTTGTTCATCCAACTCTGGATCCATTGAGGCACACGAATGAAAAGAAGATTCCGACATGGCCTCGTATAGCCTTTCATCTTGTTGCACAGTCTCTTGACACGTCTCCATTACTTCAGAAATATTCTCATCAAACCTAATTGCATTCTCATCACATCCTGCATCACTACCATCCGAGCTTCTTTGTCCAATTTCCTTTTCCTTAAATTCATCGACCCTTCCTTCGCTAGCAGGAGCTATTCCAAACGATTTCTCCAACATCGGCGTCACGGCTACATCTGAGGATTTCTGTAGAGTAAAAAGTGTTTTCTTAACTGCCAATTTACACTGCGAAATATTCTTGTTTTTAAACCCAATTGGTGAACGCAAAAATTCAGGCGTGCGATTAGGGTCACTAAATGAACTTGTTCCACTGGTAACAACTTTAGGTGGGCTATCTTCGATAACCGTAAGATCAATCACTTCTTTGCGCCGCCTTTTGTGCAAGAATCGAGAGTCTTCAAATTCATCTGACGAGGAGCTAGACCTGTAACGCTTGCGAGACTTCGGGGGATCATCTATGACTATAACCTCCTCCTTACTACTATCCAGTTTTCGATGAATCCGCATTTTTTTCTTGGCTTTTGTAGAAGTATTCCCAATTCTCACGGACTCACTGCAACTTGTATTTGAAGAGCTTGACAAATCACAGCTGCTTTCTGAGGAGCTGTGTATTAAAACTATTTCGCGATCTTCCTTTGTTTGTTTAGGCGTAAATTGTGGACTATGAGAATTCTTTGTCAACTTCAAGGATGATACACGATATGGAGATTTAATAACACCTGCATCATCTTTTCTATCCACAGGAACTGGTACATCAACACATTTAGTATCCTTTGGTGACAATAAAAATGATTTCCACGAGCCCTCTGTCCGATATTTATGGTGTGAATTCATGCTGGATCCAGGGATATCTGATGGAAAGTCTTCTGGTTGAGGTGGCAAAATTGGTGATCCATTCGAAGGTAAAAGAAGGTCACTGTGTTCATCAGCACTGTCCTTCAGAGTTTTACAAGGCTTCACTGATGGCTCTACAAACTTTTCAGACCTAGATAGATGTGCAGATGTAAAATTCCCTCTGGGTTGCAATGGATGGGAAGGAGAAGACGCTTGAGCAGTTGGTGACGTTGTGTACGATTCAGAACTAATGTTTCGCAATGGAAGTCTTTCAAGTTTCAAAGTCCAGAGAGAACTTGGAAGCTTCACTCGTCCAGTCAACTTGCAAGGATGGTTTTGATCAGACTCTGTCAATGGCGTGGGTCGTTGGTACGGCTTAAATCTCTTGTCCTTCTGAATGTCAGATTTTTGCATGTCAGGAGTATTACCAGCCTTACCTGCTTTCACAGACAATGCCTTACCATTTGGTCTTACTATGAGTTTATCGGTCAGGAGTGTTTGTCTATAAGTTTTGAAACCAGAAGAAGTATTCCTGGATGAAGTTGGTGAGCAACCTGATCTGGAAGAACTATTCAGCAAATGTAAGGACTCAATATTTTGAACACCCATACACCAAAATTAGGAATACCAGGCTTCTTTAGCGACTGTTCGAAAGATTTCTGAAAACATCAGTTTACTAGTGAAAGTAGCGGTTCCTAAAAAAAACAACAAAAACATGCACCAACGTGATAGTTTTTGGCGGGTAAAACAATTTCTGTGAATAAATAACCTGACCCGCTTACTCAAACTACCCCCACTTACTTCTACTCTCCCGGCAGCAGAATTTCAGAATTTGTCACTCCTCTCGAACTATAGCATTTTCTTCCACGCTTTATATATTAGCACCACTTCACCACACGACGCCACACAACGCCAAACAACGCCAAACAAACACATTCATGATCGCGCGCGTGTTGTGTACATTTTCAGTGTCAAATTATGAAAGGGTGGGGAAGGTCAAAGTACATTCGAAAAGCTGGAGTTTTTTTCCAATTAATGCTTGCTTACATTTAATTATTTTTACCATTGGCATTGTTATTGAATAAAAGTAATGAAATGTGTCCTACCTGGGCGTGGAATACGAGGTATGTTATTAACAGACATTTTATGCAAGCATTTAATCTTTAATATTTACACACAGCTTTTGGAAAAGCAGTATTTTGCCTTGCAAAGCTAGGAGAGGAACTTTACATTGAAGGGCACAGAAGTGGGGTGTGTTAATGTTATACTATCCATATCAATTAATGTACTCTTGCATTATTGCAGCTAGCACTAAAAACAGTGAACAATGCACGCTCAGCTTATGCGTGTTTCTTGTTTGACAAAAGTTTCTTCTTGTCCTACTTGCCTAATTCAATGGACAATACAAGAAATAGTGCTGCAGATGACCTTGCTAAATGCAAAATTTCTAATAAGGTAAGATCTTGTTACAGTTGTGAGTTTACACAATTAAGATGGAACTCAATAGTTTTCCATTCCTGTCTAATGGAATTTAATTGAATTCATTGTGTTTTCTATTCCATTTTTAATTTGGAATTTGATATCCATGTTTGCCATTGATCCATATTCTTTTTCAGTTTTCATTATTAAGTAGCCACAAGAACAAATTAAAAATAATATAGGTAATATCCATTGGAAGTTGATCAGGGTTTCTTTCAGAGGAAAAGTGGGTAGGAGAATCATTGCCTTCTCTCCCCTTTACTTGAATTTAGTTTGTGTTATGAAAGTTATATCAACATTTCAATGAAGCATCAAATGTGCAAACCTCAGCGCTAGCTATTGCAGAATCATTTCTCAGGCTGAAAGAATAATTTATTTGGCTATTCCTAATCAGGTATCAACATAGCTCGAGCAATGAAAACGGTATATATAAATGCTATCTTCATAAAAAGAAGAAGCTAAACATACAGGAGACACCTGTATTTCAACACGAAACTCTCCTATTCCAGCACTCAGTTAACTTTTCAGCGTAAAGCAAAACTACCACGAGCAGAAATAAATTATTTGCTCGCGTGATTGCGATGTGACGATGGGGGAGTTACTCACAAAAGTTAATGCCTATGCAAAGCTGTAGCTTTACTTTTTTCTTGAAAAGTCAGCCTGAAATTCGAAAAAAGTACCACAAAGCAGAGCGTGACAGGCACACAGACAAACAGACAGGATGATTGCTATAACTCTCTCTCTCGAGCATGTGCGCTGAGGGTTAATTGTCAATAGTTTATACAATGATTCGTCGATGAGTAAGAATATTTATGGTTCTGCTTCAAGATGATCAAAGCTTGAAAGATATCATGTTCCTTCTCGGGGAGGGGAGCGCGGCCGTGGCTTTTCCTGCGGGCCCCTCCCTCCACTTCCCTGGCTGTCCCCGCCTCTGTTGCCTTTGTCTTTCCTGCGCGCTCCACTCGGTCGGGGGGGGGGGGGGGGTGAGTGGAGTGAGTTTGTTCCAATTCCCAAGCCACTGATCACAGTGAACCATTAATAGCCCATTCATAGCTGCAACCTGCAACTGCTAAATAACCTCATTGTCAATTTGTAACTGTAACTGGACTACTACATACTGCTTTTCCATATGTTCTCCCTGGTCTTCTGTATGCCTCCTAGCTCAGCATAACAACCAGCCAATTGGTAGAGGATTACCACTAAATGACCCTTATGATCAGTCTATTTGTAACTATCTGATCTACAATATGCAGTTCTCATCAGTTTTTGTAGGCAATGGTATAGCAATGATGCTAATCTGCAGTAGACTCTCACTAACATGAACAGTATGGGACCAAGAGGTTGGAAACTATGAATATATTTTCATTGAATATCATAAAAAAAATTATGTATTTCTTACATTGTATTATTTACCTGTAAAAGGAGTTCTTCTTTCCTTTTTTAGCCATGAGAACATAGCCATTTCTAGAATCCCTTTATAGTTTTCACAGAATAACTGCAACTCATCTTGCTCAGCTTTATTCAGGTTTCATAGCTTGCAACATTTCCTTAGTTATATGCAGTAATAAATACCTACTCTGTATTCCTGCACTAGTTATCTGCATGAGTGAGAGCTTTTTCTAATTTTTAAGTGTTTTGTGAGGTCTTTTCAGCAGCATTCTGCTAAGAAGATGGTAAGTGACATGACAGCCGTTTGGAATTGCCGGGTGAGAGTTAAGAATAGCATCTACGCTGCTTTCAACATATGTAGGAAGGAATGGTATGCCCATATGGTTTGGGTTAACGATTGTTTTGGATTAGCGAAGGTCTACTGTATATGGCTAAGTAGGAAAATAAATAGCATAGGTGAAAATCTGTACTCAGTGTTTGTCCAGATTTATGAGGTGGTGAATTACATAGCAAACTTTTAATCTTTGTATGCCTTTACCTTCTTCTGCCCCTTTCTTGAACTATTCTTAAAATTTTATAAGCAAAGAGTGAAGTTAAAAGTGAAAATTCATCTAGCCCCCCCTTAGATTAATTCCTAAATGAACCCCTGAGTTATACTTGTATAATGCCATCTTGCCCATTATTAGTAACTAGCAAGTATCGTGCCAGACAGTGGCTCTTGGTGTACTTTCAAAATTATGAATGCAGTAGCATAAGTTTTTTTTATCATCCATTTAGTTGCATCAGTTTCCCTCTCCTGTTCTCTTTCATCCTGAGTCATCTCAACTCTTCTTAACATTTACTCACTTCAGCTCTTTCTTCTAGAGTTATGGATTCCCTTCTCCCTTTGTCTATCTCTCCTGCTTCTCAAGCTCTCTGTCCTTCTATTCATGATTATGGATTTGGGCTTTGTGAAGCTATTGCCTTCTCCATCTGTTCCTCACTGATTTCACCCACTTTTATCTGTCATTTCTAATCTAATAGCCTTTGTTTCCTCAATCACAGAATCGCATAATGCTTTACCCATCAGTTAGAAATGACACTTTACCCGTTCAGTTAGAGGCGACATTTCAAGCGGGCTCAGCTCATGAATTATTCATGAATACACACCATCGTCGTTACTGACACACAAGCATATTATTATATAGAGCAGGACTGCATTAAGGGGGGGGGCAAAAAGGGGCATTTGCCCCCCCCCCCCCAAAAAAAAATTTTTTTATTTTACGTCATGAAATCAACATAGTTGTTACATGTGTTCAAAGGTCTTTTATGATTCTCTCATTGGCTTCCTGCAATCAGACTTGATGCTCTGAGTTAATTTGAGCCACAGTTGTAATCAAGAACAACTCCTGTGTTCTGAGCGCAAATTGCAGCAATAGATGTAGTAACTCTCTGTGGCTAGCTTTTTTAGCCTACCTAGACCTACATATGCATTACCTAACTTCACACTGAATTTCTTATCTTACACTGCCTTTTGTACTTCTTCCAAGGGTAAGTAATGGGTGGAAGATGAATAGTACTAACTTTTACCAAATAATGGTTGTTCAAGAAGAGTAGCTTGATTATTTTATAGTCCTATTAATTTTTTTCTCCAATGTTACTCCAGTGGAGGTTTTCAATATTGTGGTTTCACTTCCGTTGATGGATGGAAGCCATCTAACTGTTTCAGTTAGTTTACAATGTGAAAAAACAACAACAACTTAATTGTGATTACTGCTGTATTGTTAACTTCCTTTCTGTTCTCCCTCTGGACCTTCCCCAGTACACGGTTATTTAGTATTGGACTATTAATGTGTTTATAAGTTACTTTCATTCTGTAATTGCATTCACTAGCAGCAATTGAGCTATACTGTTATGTTATTATAATATATGCAGAGCTGTCACTTAGTACTTTTGAGGGACGAACATTCAAAGTATTTCATTGTCTAGCTTACTAGCTGGAGGAAGAGTTACTGCACCTACTGATTGGGCCTATGGGTTATAAGATTAAACAGACCTTTTTTAATGTATTAATTTCTAGAATGAATGTATGCTCCAATGAGTTATGGTAGCTTAATTAGAGACAGCTTCCTAATCCTACCCAACTATTAATACTGTTACTTGAGCAGTCCTTTATATTTTGCAGTGGCTTTAAATCTAACCTCGCCTCACTGGGCGTGGCATTGGTATGTTTATTACTGTCCAGAATCAGCAGAACCTCTTGTTGTAGCTTTGGCTCAGTGATACTGAAGGAGATGAACGGTTTAGATTCTGCTAGTGATCATTAGAATGCTTTGCCATTTTTCTTGCAGTCATGCATGTCTGTGTTCAAGTCTCTCTCCATCTTGGAAAAGACTGTCTACCACTGCAGAATCACATTAGATGAAGAGGCGGCCAAATTAATTTTTGTGTTCCACTGCAAGCATGGCAAGTTGTTGTTTTTTTTCCCTCTCTACTCTCTCATTTTAGTCCCAGTTATTTGTGGATTGCTATACATTACCATATAACACACACACATACACACACACAAATATTCACTTTCATGCTTGCTCTGGAGATCACAAGATTGTGCCAATTTCTAGTAATATCTAACCCCCTGGTCCTTCAATATCTATTTGACATTTTGTATTCAGAAGTTTCTTTGATTACCCTTACACTTGTGTGAGTATGTATCATGTGTATGCAGGTATTGTGAAAACTCACAGTCTCGGATACCAGGAGTGTGATGTGGTCCAGGCAGTGTTTGATAAGAACCTCTGCACAAGTCATCTCAAGATTCCTTCCAAGTATGTCTATCCAAGAAATATGATTTCTGGTTTTACGAGTCTGTTTTCGTAGTAATATTCAACATTGTGTTCATGTCAGCCTAGAGGAGAAGTGAAGGAAGGTTGGCTGCTATATAACACAATGTGAATTTAACAGATGCTCAATGATTTGTAATAGTAAAGGAGTGGTCAAGTGATAAAGTTATATAATAATGTCCATAAATCTCTCCATATAATAATACGCTTGTGTGTCAGTAACAACGATGACAACTGTGTGTATGTCATGAATAATTCATAAACTGTGCCCTGCTGGTAAACCGTTGCCTTGAAATGAAAGAGTAGAGTGTAATCACATTCTGTAGAATAATGAACAGAGGCGATTAGAAACAACTAATTGTGATAAAGTAAGTGAAATCCGTGACGAACGGACAGAGAAGGCAATTGTTTTACGAATTAAGTCCACAGTATGAACAGAAGGACAGAGAGCATGAAAAGCAGAAGAGATGGAGAAGGGAATCCATGGAAAGAGTGCAGGAGAGGGAAGCTGATATAACTAAAGGATAATAAGAATGGATTAAAGGCCTTATTCTACTGCATTCATTATTTAAACAGTTATTACATCAAGTGCCACTGTGTAGTGAGGTACATGTCCTACTATTACAATGCATAGTATCCATTTTAATTTATAAGATTGGGACTGGATAAGTGAACATGACTGTTTCTTGACTTTCGGTGTTTTTTGTTTGTTTGTTTTTGTTGTTGTTGTTTTGTTCTTTTTCCTCTACGGTGCCATGATAATCCTAATTAATGCATTGCACACATGTCAGAATTCCACTCTCTGCTTTTGACTTTAGAGTGGTATTTTAGGTAGTACAACATGCATAGCTAGGTTCTAATACTTCACTTGATTTTAATATAGTATTGTATTATTCATTATTATCAGTTATAAGGCATGCTACTGTATGTCCTCTAGTTTGAAAAGGCTGTGCATGTCTCTGTGTTTCTTCATGCAATGCTGTAAGGTGACCACTTAATTTAAATGTTTTAGAATCATTAGTGAAGTGGTGTCTAACTTCCCCAACAGCTTGGAAGAAGTGACATTGAACGTGGAGTCTTCAGGACTTTCAATCAAGAACTACGTGGACAGATGTGATAGTAAGTAAGTTTCTGTAGTAAAGTATAGTACGTGCAAATCTATTTTAGGTTATAGCTCTGTTCCGGTTTTTGTTGTTGTTGCTTTTTGGTTAAGGTTAGGGTCCAGTGATAGCTCATGAATATTAATGAGATGTTTGAATATGTAATTTCGAAAAACACAAGATATAATATTGAACAAGACAGTTATGATATTTTCATAACTTCAAATACTATCTAATAGCCCAACAATGATAGCCCAACAATGAGTTCTTCAAATACTATCTAATAGCCCAACAATGATAGCCCAACAATGAGTTCTTCAAATACTATCTAGTAGCCCAACAATGAGTTCTTCAAATACTATCTAGTAGCCCAACAATGAGTTCTTCAAATAATATCTAATGGCCCAACAATGAGTTCTTCAAATACTATCTAATAGCCCAACAATGAGTTCTTCAAATACTATCTAATGGCCCAACAATGAGTTCTTCAAATACTATCTAATAGCCCAACAATGAGTTCTTCAAATACTATCTAATAGCCCAACAATGAGTTCTTCAAATACTATCTAATAGCCCAACAATGAGTTCTTCAAATACTATCTAGTAGCCCAACAATGAGTTCTTCAAATACTATCTAATGGCCCAACAATGAGTTCTTCAAAATGCCTATAGGAGCCGAATGAGCGATTGGAACTATTTCTATAATCTGCGTCAGATATTCAACACCTCACAACACTACAGCCAAACCATAAGGCTTACCTGAAACGTGCTCTCCTAGAGTAGGTACGAATAGAAAAATTCTTTCTCTCCGAGTCTTTCGCTACTCAATAACCTCACCAATACCTCGCCAATACACGTTCAGCCACGGGCCCAACCTCACCAATACCTCGCCAATACACGTTCAGCCACGGGCCCAACGAGATCTCGAACGGTGCCATGAAGCGCTCGGTCAGCATTTCTACGAAATTTTTTTACTGGTACCTCCTACTACCTACTTTCAATTAGAACACACTTAACTTACGGCAGGCGCTTGAACCATGGAGACAAAAACTGACGCAGAAAGGCGAGTTACTACGTTTGGCTGGGGATATACCGCAAGCGCGGGTAACGCCTACGCATTACTGCTTAAAATACGGATTCGCGCGGGAAGCCTAACAAGTTGAGCGGGTAGTGCCCACGCATTCTAGGTAAAATTAGGATGTCATAGCCAGATACTCCAGCTCCACACTGCCGATCTGATAAGCAGGTATTATGGGAAATAGCAAGAATAAGAGGCATCACAGGAACACCCACAGGCATGTGTTTAGAAAAGGAAGCTACACAAGTTCAAGAGAAGCTCTGGGGTGCAAATCTTCCTTCAGCAGCCTGTAAATACAGAGGTAGGAGGGACAGCAGAAACCAAATGTGATGTACCATTGGGTGGCTCAAGAATTATAAATCTAGATAAGCTACAGCAATATGTACAAGTGAGCTAAATCAGCATGCATCTAGCTGTAGTGGTTCCATCACTTTGCATGGTGAAGTTCGACAGGGGTTGGCCTCTATTTTTTCTGGAAATTGTTCCAAGTATTTGCACACAATCACTCTGGAAACATCTTCCAAAGTGAAAGGTCCTGGTAAGCATGCAAGATGGGAATGTGATTTGGCAGCAGTCTGGGGGAAGATGGTGACAGGAAGTGGGCATAGCCATCTCGAGGAAGCTATGGGTGTGTTGGGGGTGCCAGTGATGAGCAAGGCTACGTTTATCCACACTGAGCGTGACATAGGTGACTGGTGGAAGGAAAAGCTGATGGAGTCCATGCTAGAGGCAGGTAGAGAAGAGAAGAGGTTGGCTGAGCAGGCTGGTTCTTACCACCACGAGGGAGTTTCTGCAATTACTGTGATTGTGGATGGGGGGGTGGAGTAAGAGAAGTCATAAGCATTCTTACAATGCTAATTCTGGGGTTGGGATTATTGTAGGAAAGGCTACTGGCAAGTTGCTTCATGTGGTGTGGGTGTACGTAACAAGTTTTGCTCGGCTTGTGCTCAAAATATCCCTAAAGACAAACACCGCTGCTTTAAAAATTGGGAAACATCGTCATCTGAAATGGAGACAGATGCTATTGTTGAGGGATTTCTTCTTGCAGAGAAAGTACATGGTGTTCGTTACACCACAGTGATAGGAGATGGAGATAGCTCGGTATATCCCTCCCTTATCCAACGGGTTCCTGGTTGGGGCCATTGTATTAGGAAGATGGAGTGCGCTAATCATGTCTGTAAGTGTTACAGAAGCTCCTTAGAGAAGTTGGTTAGTGAGAACCCAGGATATAAAGGAAGTGGTAGTCTGACAGAAAGAATGAGGAAAAGGCTTGTAAGTGCAGCTCGCTGTGCTATCAAAATGCGAAGCAAGGAGTCAGACAGAAGGTTAGGTGTGAAGCTCTTAATATCGGATCTCAAAATGGGCCTAATCATTGCTTTGGCAATCACCAGCGATGTAGTCCTGATTTTTGTTCCATTGCAAAAGGCAGATGTGTTGTGTTGGAGAATCCTCCTCAAGAAACAGCAGCACAGTCTCATCAAGATGAAGAATTAGAACTGGAAGATGATGAACTTGCATGTAAGTCCTACCTACAAATGTGTATGATTTGTTATGGTGGTATGATAGCATAAACACCGTTTTCTAATGACCACATTGCATTTAAATTAAAGATTATTTACATAATTATGACTGTATGAAAACACCTGTTACTGTATCAGGGAATAAAAATTTGGTATTCAATGTGATGAATGTTTGATTTCTACTCTGAGTGCATATTGTAGTTATTTATCAAACTAGAGCGACCAGGTACATAACCAGGAAGTCATTCAAAAGGTGTTATCCCTTTGTTTAAAGAATTATTTTGGTTTCTTTTTTTTTTTTTACAAATCAACATCACTAAATTGACTGGTATCCAAGCAACCGTACACATTTGCTAAAAATATAATTGCAGGAGTCTCACTATTTTGATTTTTTTTTATTTCAAAATCAGAAATTAGTGAGTGTTTGAATGTTATTATAAAATGCATGTATTTAACAATAAGTTACTATGTGCAGTTAGTGCAATTGAGTGCAGGATTGTCCTAAAAAATTGTCTGTTTTCCTAATATGCTGGCTTATACTGCATTATATACTATTTTTAGATCAGGAAAGATTGTGGAGGGAAACTGTGTCAGACAATTTTGCAGAAGAGGAAGTAATTCAAGGGGAGTTGACTGCAATTGAGATAAACCCGAAGATGTATCATGACATCCAAGTCATTTTGAGCAGGCTTGTTGCTAAGGCAGAGCAACTAATTGACAATGTTACCACAAACTTGGCAGAGTCTTGGATGCATGTGCGCACTAAGTACGATGGTGGGAAGTCTGGTTCATGGGAGCACCATTGCATGGGTGCAGGGTTACAGCACAACATGGGCAAGGAGTGGGACCTGTGGCTTGGAAGCAGATGACACATTCTTCTCCAGCAAAGATTTTCAAGGATGCATCTCAACGATCTGCTAAAAAAGCTAGCAGTGAAAAGGAAAGAAAAGCAAAAGGACAGTATAAAGCAGCAACGACGAATGAGAAAAATTACTCAGAAGAAGGAATCCTGTAAGGGCAGGAAAGCATATGCAAGACATGATGACGGAGTTTCGCCATGTGATTTTCATGACGAAGTGTCTTCAGAGCATTTGGAGATACTAAAAATGAGTTTCTATGAGACAAAAGTAGTACATGTGACGAGTGGGGAAATTAGCCACATACAAGAACAGACCAAAGGCCAGACTGACAGTGATGTGTGGATTGCTGAACGAAGGAAGAGACTGACAGCTTCGATAGTTGGAGGCATAATAAAGATGAGAAGCACAACAAAGAGGACTACAACAGTAGAAAATTTGCTGTATAAAAAATTTAAAGGGAACGCAGCCACCCGTTATGGCCAAGTATTAGAAGATCGAGCTAAAGAAGAGTACAGGCTGTACCAGTTACAGCGACATCCTGACTTAGTGATTGATGAATGTGGCCTTTACATATCACAGGACAATCCTTGGCTTGCAGCAACTCCTGATGGACTAGTTACCGATCCCGTGAAGGAGCACATCAACTTGGCTTGCTAGAAATAAAAAAACCCTACAATGCACGTAGTCTCATTCTGAATAAAGCAGCAGAGAAACCATCTTTTTGCCTGCAAAACAAAGACAATGAAGTGAAATTAAAGACAAATCATGATTATTACCACCAAATTCAGGCACAGCTGTATTGTACCCGACGGCAGTGGTGTGATTTTGTTGTGAGGACAGATGCTGGTATTCATGTTCAATGAATATGCAAAGACTTGTCGTGGGAGGTGAAAAGCTAAACAAACTCCGAGAATTTTACTTTAATGCTCTGTTGCCAGAATTAGCTTGTCCAAGACATCATTCTGGGGGAATTCGAGAGCCTCTAAACTGAACATTACATTTTTTTTTTCAATTTAGTATAGCCATTATTATGTCAAGTAATACATTCACTCATAATTCACAATAATCATTTTCTTTCACTTTTTTGTTGTAATCTTAATAAGTTTTTCAGTACTATTTTGTTACTGGGTGGGTTCTTCATATGCACAAACCACCTGGTGGGTGTCAAAAACCATATGGTGTAGCAGGATGAAGGTGATAACACAGTGTCCTATATAATGGTGTGAAAGAAGAGTTCTAAAACAACAGAGAATGACACAATGAGATAAGGTATGCTTTAGGTCCTACCATACAGGAAGAGAAATAGGTAAACTGTTTCACCCACACAATAAGTGAGTATGTCGTGAATATCATTATGTGGCAAGCCACACTTGTAGTGCCCGCCTGCTGCTTCATTGCATTGCATCACTTATTCACCTTATCAACACACTTGGATTTTTTACTTCTGACTTTAGTATTTATTTCTTTATATCTGCTTTATTATTTTAATAACCACATTGAAACTAGCACCCACGTACCCTACACTAGCGTAGGTGTGTACATGTGTATTAATGACATGCCCTCTCAGTAAGCTCAGCTCTCTTGACTCTGTCATTCTGTTTGCCATCTTGCATCTTGACATTTCTCCTCCTTCTTGAAGCTGCAGCGAATAGCTTGTTTGGGGCAACAGATTATACTGAGTTCTGTCATAAACTTGTGGCTATCTGCAACTGGTAAAATTCAATCAAGTCTTTGCACCTAGAGCATCAACTTTATCTGCAAACTCTCAAAAGTATACTAACAAGTAAACAATTATTTCTTAACAATGCACCAAGAAGTGTGAACTAGTATCTCTTATGCAATATTCCGACAAATAGAACTAGTATCTTTTAAACCAATAAGTATCTTTCTTTAGTGTTTTTGAGTAGTAGACATCTGACTCTGGGGTCACCCCAGTTCTCTTTTGAATGCAATGGTTAGAAAAAGAGTTCGCTCTTTTTAAAAAAAAAATGAATTTGTTACTTCCAATTCCTTCCTTTGGTGTCAGGGAGGTTTGACATACCAATCATATCCCTTGCAATATTTACTTACTTAACTTGTTTACGATTTTCTCTCTCTTTCAAGTGACTAGAATGTTAAATGAATGGATGTTGTTAGTGGATGATATGAGAGTGTCTCTGACTGAAGTCGCTCTAACGCCATCAGAGTTTGACACCTACCAGGTCTCAGAGAGGGCTTCACTTACGTTCTGCTTGAAGGAACTCAGAGTAAGTCTGCAAGAGAGGGAGGGAGGGAGGGTGTGGTCTGGTAGCAGTGGTGTGGAGCTTGCAAATGAAAGTTAATATTAAAATTCAATGTCTCCTTATCATCTGGTTATAGGCTTGCTCTTTTTTAGTTTTCTTATTTATTTATTTATTTATTTATTTATTTATTTATTTATTTCTTCCGTCTTTCCTTCCTAGAATTGCTCTCATGTATTTTGTGTGGCATCCAAGACTGCTATAGTATTAAAGTAATTTGTTAGGGTTTGCTTAAGTACCTTCACTCACACATTCACAGACTATTAGTAATAGGCCAGTTGCGTTTACTTATGAAAGAATTTAATTACCGTGACGTCACAGTTGGATGCCCAAGATACGGATGCGAATGTATTGATTTCAATGGAGAATGGGAGTTGTCTAGCATTTAAAACATCTGCCGAACACTCAGTTTACGGTTTACGTAGGAATCTATTTAAATGACAGTCATTGAAATTTTTTTAAATATCTGTTAATTTTGGTGCTCGAACGAAAACAAGAAAATGTGCAATTAGCGAGTTATTGTTTGTTTTAGCAGAGGATGCCCGGTCGGCAGTGTCGAGTATGTGGAAACTGTTGGTCTAAGGACCCAGGAATATCTTTCAACAGGTTTCCTAGGAACATAAGAAGTAAGTTGCTGGAGGTTTTCCATTTGCAAGAAAGCTACTTGAAACCCAGCACAAGAGTTTGTTCCAGACACTTTCCTGATAGAAATGTTAAGAATTTGCCAATTATGAATAATAAGTAAGTGTGGTTGCAAGTCCTTATTGCTGCATCAGTTTGCTAGCTAGCTTATTAGCATCATTTAATCACATTTTTATGGCTCCTTTCATGTTATAGCTGAATAGCAAGACAACACACAACAAAAAAAAACATGCACACATGAACATGGGTCTTTGTAGCAGAATTTTGAAAGCCAATGATTAGACAAAGGCCAGGAGTAAAAACTCACTTGGTAATGTTGTGTTTTTCCATTAAAATAGACTGCTCTCTACAGCTGGGTTGTAGCTCCAGCTATGTGTTAAAATGGATGAGCATGAAAATGGAATTTTTAAAAAAGGTCTCAGGTGTTGACATGCAGCCATGAGAACTTATTACAAATTGAATAAATCTCCTATTGATGCAGAATGAAACCTTGAATAGAGGGTAGGGGTGCTGTCAATAGATCAATGTTTATTTAAATGCAGGACAGGAAAGGAAGGTAGGTATTATACTGTCAGTAGCTAGGGTGTTAGTTAAAGGGCAGGAGGGCAGGATGTATAGGAAGAAGGGCCAGATTGTGAGGCTGAGACCAGGGGCAGAGAGACCAAGGAGGTGTGGTGAATAGGTGAGAAGTGGGTAAAGATACTATATGTACAGTGCTTGGGAGATGTAGTGAATAGATGAGAAAGGCTGCCAAGCCTGGAGCTAGGTCAGAGACCCATGCTAAAGAAAGAGCTGTTGTAAAATATATTAGGGCACATAGTTTAACTCCATCTACTAGTTCTCGGGCTAGCAGATGTCCTACAACGTCTACCACATCAGATGAGCCTGGAGCATCTTGTAGTGAAGAGGTAACTCCTAAATCATCTTAGAGTGTGGATATGGTTCTGGTTCTATTGGCTCCCATTGAAATGCTTGAAAGTGAAATTTCAAAACTAAGGAAAAAGCCTTTAAAAAACAAAAAAAAAAAACAACATCTTTTGGTACAAAATAGTGATGCCAGGAATATTAATATCATCAGAATGCATTTCATCACTTCGGAACTAGGAATCAAATAATAGAGACACACACAAAGCTGCTCTCCTTTCAACTTTTGAAGCATTTATGGAATTGCTTGTGGTGCCATTCCTCAAAAAGAATCTGGCCATGGATCAAAATCTTCCACTTGTCTGACCTTCCTTTTGTGAGGTTTTGCATAGTCATGCTTCACCAAAGTTGCATCAGCAAGTCGCAATGAGCTTTCTTTGCGCTCCTTAGGAGGCTTCCAACGGCACAGCAGAGAGGTGCAGGGTAATGATGATTCACCACCACTATCTACTTCTTCCATTGTTGCGAAGGTTGAAGGAGCATGAAGAGCTGAGAGGGCATGCAGTACTGCTGAAACACGAGTACAGCTTGCTGACTTAAAAGGAAATATTTGATACTTAAAATCTACTTTGTAAGAAAAAAAACTGCAGCTACTACATACCCTGCAGCACAGTCACATATACCAAGCTTAACACAAGCATACGAGCAATAAAAAAAAATTACATTGAGAAACACAAGGAATTGAGTCAGCAAGTTCCTGGAAATTTATAGCAGTCAACTAAGTCTTTTTCCTTGGTAGAATTAGGAACTTCGATGCCTCTGCATAGCAGCCACCAACGCAAAGCAGCAACAGGGTGCTTGTCTAACGGCTCTGACAACTCAGCCCCTGGAATACCCACCGCAGTTAGCATGATTTCTTCCACAGTGGTGGAACTTTCTCCCTCTCCACTAGAAACACTCATAAATTGCAAACTACTCACCATAAAGCTACATACCAAATTTGTCTTACAATCTGTATTTTTTATTTCACATTTTATTTATTTTATAAAAGATGCAGAACAAAAAAAAGTACGCAGATGGCAGGAGTTTCAAACAGTCTCCGTAGCCTTTAATACAATCTTTACGGGCATCCAATCATCTACGTGTGACGTCACAGCCAATCAACATTCCAATCCTTAAGTGCAATTGGTCTATTCTGTTGCACAATCCATTGTTGATTTCGTGCCACCATATTGGACCCTTAGACAGTGACAGTCAGTGTTGTAGATTATGTTTACCAGTTTTAATTTTTTTTAAAGAATGTGCCACACACACATATGTAAGATGAACGTAATAAAATTGGCTGACTTGCTCCTACTTTACTTTACTTTGTTTTTTCCGAATAACTATGTACCTTGGTAACATCTCAATGAAACTTTATTATCACAATGTGTTTCTACACTTTTTAGGCACTTTTAAGCTTTACTGATGCACTTGGGCAGCCTTTATCTGTGAGATTTGAAGGCGCTGGAAGGTGAGTCGGCCCTGTTAAAGTTATGTTGAGGGTAATTTATGCCCTTAATATTTTACTAAACATTACCCAAACAAATACGGTCTATTAATTCATTCAATTAGTTTACTTTGCTCTACATTTATCAGAAAAGTTTCAATTATGCTATTGCTCATTTGTTGTTGTTTGTTTGTTTGTTTGTTGTTGTTGCTCATTGGTATCCTGCTCCTTAACTTTAATCACCACAAACACCAACTAGCTCAGCAACAGTGTTGTTGCCACTCTAATCATTACAATAGGTAGAATGCTTACTAAAATGATTGTTTTAATTCATAGACCTATACTAATAAGTGTGGAAGGTGACAGGGAGTATGAAGTAGACCTAGTGCTAGCCACTCTACTAGACGATTCCTCTGACATACCCCCATCATCAAGAAGACCCCACCATGACACCATTACATCTACAGCTCCAGTATCCACTCCTTCCTCCACCATAGCTTCCACCTCTGCTGCTCGCACGACTTCCTCCCATACCTCACGCCATCACTCGGTAGCTCGGGCACCTCCTCCGCGCCAGTCCGTCATCACCAGGAGGGAGGAGACTCAGCGACACAACGAGGTTGATCAGGATATGGATGTCAGCGGTGAGTGCTGCAACATACCCGATGTTGGAGATAATTCAGCTGTGAAGGAGAGTTCTACTGCACATGCTCCTGGTCACGGGTCATCATCGTCAGGTTCTGGAGAGCCTCCATTCCCAACTGGCTCCCAATTCAGGAGACCAATTTCAAGAGCTCATCATCTTGCTGACAGCAAAACTAGAGACAGTGCAAGAGAAGGATTTACTCGCAGCTCCAGCGACAAATCGTCCGTCTGTGCCCATGTTTCTCCCTCTCAGCAGAGGAATGTGACTCAAACTCTGAACACTGTTCATGTCAGCTCACAGAAATATTCAGCGAGCAGCATGCGCTCTAGAGAGGAAGATACTGCAGGAATGGTGGATTCCCTGTTTGAAGATAATGTAGAAGCAGGGTTCATTGGGAAGGATCTCATGGGGACAAGATACCATGACACAGAATTACCACACTCTTCGACAGTGTCCAGACCACTTGGAGCCCTGGATAGAACTGCACCAGCATCGTTGTCACAATTTGGTATGATCTTGTGGAATGGTAGGCTTTAAAATGACCACAAGTTGCAGCGAATTTCATAGAATTCTTAAATTTAAATATCTGATGCTGAATTAGCATAGTGAACAAACTTTTTTCAGCAAAAGAGATCGACTTAGTTTACTGAGCAGTCAGATATGATTTTCTAGTATCCTCGTGCAACAAAGTATGGATAAATGTGTTAGATTACACAGTGGGATTGTTGAAAATGTGGTAGGAGGTGTAGAGCAAGTCTCTATCTTGTGTTTGTGTAGGTCGTAGTGTTGTTGAAATGTCCACTCCTCGAAAGGACTTCCCCCATAGTGCCACGCCTCCACACACACGTGTCTCTCCAGCTACAGTGAACCCATTAACTCCAGATGATGGTGATGATGATGACAATACTTATGACAACTCATTCCTTCCGGGAACTCCGCCCTCTAAAAAGGTGAGGAAATATTGGAGTGATTGCATGCAAGCCAGTGAAATGCTAGTAGTGGTGTTAGTGGAAAATTAAGAACATGAATGTGTGTCGGTTTAGTGTGTGGCCGTATTTTTATAGTACAGACTGCACTATTTTTCTTAAATGTTTATATTAATATAGTGTACGTAGGTTAGGACATAGATTATCTTGTGCTGTAATTTATTTTTTTAATGCTTGAGCTTGCACCCAAGGTGCTTGTCACATTCCAGGTAAGTAATAATATTAAATCTATTATTTGAATCGATACATAAGCTTAAATTAAGTCCCCATGTCACGTAACGTTGTGAACACAATATATTGTTTATTTCCACATGTTGTGTCCACATAGTTCAAAGGAGCATCATTACTTTTTGGGACAGATGCATTCTCTGGGAGAGATTCTTCCATCGTGTTAGCTCCAGATTCTGCCAGTGACTCAGACTAGCTTTACTCACATCTCTTTTTTTTTTTTTTTTTTTTTTTTTTTTTTTTTTTTTTTTTTTTTTTTTTCCTGCAAGCATTTCACTAAGCTCCCATCTGGCTCTGTTTTCATGTCATCTGATATCAAGGATTGTCAAATGGATATACTAATATTAATGAGGAGGGGAAGTGGGTTACAAATAGCGTATGAATCAAATGGGTACTGGTAAATGATGGCTGATGGGGGGGGAAAAAACAGCAACAACTGAATTTATAAGAGAAACCAATAGCTCCATTAATTGTAAAGTGACTTTCTGAATGATGCTTGATTGAGTGTTTGAGAAAATTTGGAATTTATTCCTTTTCCTCCGATGAGGTAGAGTTGCCCCTCTGGAGACGACACACACCCAGTGCTGGGAGATAAAGTGGGTGTGGTCCCAGTCAACCACCAGGTGTCACTTTCTGGAAAGAAAGTGTAAGCATCCATTTTACCTTGCTGACTGCTGCTACTGAAGGCAGTGATATATCCGCCAATGGCCGCAATTTGCAAAGGCTTCTTCGGTGATCTTGGAATTGAACTCCATATTGTGCCGACTTCTAGATTGTCCCCTTCATAATCACTGGTCTCTTCTTCAGTGGCTTCCCTGGAGAGGGCCAGTGAGGCCAGGTTGTCTGGAATGCTTTGCTGCCTCAGGAATTTGGTCAAGTCTGCCTGGAGTATCTTGTCCACTTCACTGTGAAGCAGGAACAGGGAGTTCTGGCAGACTGCAGATGTGTGCGGCTGGCATGGAAACGAAAGATAAGGCACTGTGTGCCACTGCATACTGTCGTGATCTAACACCTCCACACTTCTACCCAGTCTACCTTTGCGTCCGCCCATAACTGCCAGATAACGCTCATCAGAGACTACTATGGGTGAAACCCTGCCAATTACCATGGGAGGCAAGGAGCTTTCCCATCTGCCACTATCCCATGCCACAACCTTGTTGGAAACTGTCTCCTTGGAAAGAGTGGCAGTTTCTTTCCCACCAATGAGAAGAAGCTTATCTCTCCACACTACTAGGGAGAAGCACTTTTGAGGGCAAGGTGGCAGTACCTTCCAAATATCTACATCTGGAGAGTAAGCGTACATGATTCTGGCAGCTTTGTTGCAGCTAGTCACTCCACTCACATACAGCTGGTTGTGGTAGAAGGTGCCACTTGCATTGAGCATGCCCGTGGGGATGTCCGAGCATGCCTTGTAGGTGAGTAGTGGGCTTGAGTCCATTGAGAGGTTCTGAACATTTAATAAATAGATAATAAAAATAATAACTAATGTCCTTTGTTTTGTTTTTTACTGATATAATCTGTAGAAAGAGATGTGAAAATGTAAAAAAAAAAAAAAAACTACAAGGATTATAATAAAGTAACCAAATGGTTTTAGCGCCTTAGTAGTATGAAGTAAGGGGTTGTTGGCAAGTTAGTATGAGGTAAGGGGTTGTTGGCAAGTTAGTATAAGGGGGGATTGTAGTCTGGCATAGCCAGACCCACGTAGTGTGCGGAGGGTCTGGGGACATGGCCATACCAAATTTGTTCTGGAGGAATGTGGAAGTGGTGAGTGCCCCACATCCTTTATACCTGAATTTCTACCGCAAATTAGCCATGATTGCTAAACCTAGCGTTGGAAAGGGTGGCTGACACGCACAGGAATTTCTATTTGTGGCTGAGGAGGGCTATTCCCGGGTAATTTGCTAACGGTAATTGACCACCGCAATATATGTGCTGGCCATGTCCCCAGACCCATTCCCAGCGTAGCAGTTCGGTAAAGGGTCTGGCTACACCGGACTAGGGGGATTGTTGGCAAGTTAGTATGAGGTAAGGGGTGGTTGGCAAGTTAGTATGAGGTAAGGGGTCATTGGCAAGCACACTGTTGGCTGTGTTACCAACTATATGAAATACCAGCAACTCACAAGTGCCTTCAGAAACTTGTGAGACAGCCATACACTCTGCTGAGGACTTTCAGACTTGATGAGGCAGGACAGCATATTGTTGTCTTCTGCTATGTCCACTTCTAGCAATAAATAATTTTGACTGGACATCTACAATTACACAGAACAACATGATTTATTTGCTAATGACAATGATGAGTATGCAGCCATAAAATGTTTTCCTCATCTACAGTATCTACTTGAATATCAACATAAGAATAATTATATAAGAACTCCATCACTCACTTTATCATTCACTCAATCATTCACTCACTCAGCATAGGTGCCAGAGGCGGGAAGGCAGGGTAGGCTATGGCTTCCCCACTTTGTGTGTGTGTGTGTGTGTGTGTGTTGTGCACATTTGGTAAAGGTCGTCATATTAGTTGATTGGGTTTTTTAATGTAATAGTGTAAAGTATGAAATACAGATGCAAATGAGGGGTGAGGAGTTTCCCAGATAATATTGTCAATGACCTGACAACAGCCATGTACAATCACCTGGTCACACGCACACACACACACACACACACAGCTACGATGATGAATAAATTAAAGTGACTCAATCATTCCTATTATTCATTCACTTTGTCATCTTTCACTCTAAAGAGAACCTACAACTCAGAGGAGAAGATCAAAGAATCCACAAACAAATAGTTTGAACTTGCCTCCTGAGAGTAAAAAAAGTATTTGACCAGCTTTTGGTGAGGAGGGCTAGCAGCCATGTTTAAGATGTGATGGGATGAAAGCTGCTTTATAAATTGCTCATGAGGTAGAACTTTCTCTACGTGAACATGCATCTCTTTCCTACACATAAGAAGTCAAGTATTTCACATTAGACATGGTGAGTGCCTGACTTGAAGCTTACATGACATTCAAGTCTCTCCACTTCTGCTCAAAATCACCTGGAGATATAGTTGCCTGTGGGTTAAGCGTGAGAGAGGAGTCCATTGTTGCCATGTAAGCTGATCCTGCTGCACTTTCAAACCATGCCTCTAAAATACAATGACACATCAATTTTATCTTCAGACTGAGAAGTTTCTCATGGAGTTAGTCATTATTTATTGCTACCAGAGAACATACGGAAGATTTACTCAGTACAGAAAGAGGGTCAACTGACAATGGAGTCAGTTAGCCACAGGTTCCAGTCGTCCCTATGACACTCAACCCTAGTGGTCACTCCCCCTGCCCCACCTCCCATACATACTATATTTATTCACCTGCTCCACTTGATGTCCCCTCACCAGTGGCTATGTATGGACATCTCTGCTCAATGAACTGGTTGGAAGGCTTCTCTAGTAATATTGCTAGAGTGTTAAATTCTGGAAATAAGTGTGCCTACCAATAATAATAAGAATAATAATAACAACAATAATAATCTATATAATAATACACTCGTGTGTCAGTAATGACGGCGGTGTGTATTCATGAGCTGAGTGAAGCTGGTAAAACATCATCATTACCTGAATGGGAAAAAAAGCGTCCATGTCAGGGTGCAAACTTGCAACTGGCAGAATTTCGCTTTAACCACCCAGCTCAAAAGATCTTGGTGTGCCTAATTAACCGATTGGAGCTCTTCTATCTTTTTTCCCCCTAGGTCTTGCTCTGTCCTTTCCCCGCTCTATAAAAAACTGAACACTGCGTTGCTGAACTGAGTTGGGAAAGTGTGTTCGCCAACAGTAGCTAACCACAATCTGCCATAAATCATGGGTATAAGAAAGGCTTAGAAGCAGGAGAATGCAAGGGTCAAGAAAATGTTAATCAGGTGAGAAAAAGCTGACTAATTACTTCAATGAACAAGTGGGGGGGAAATGCACAGAAAGGACAGAGATACTGAGGAGCTGGAGAGATAGACAAGGCAATCCATGAGTTGAAAAGAGGAATAAGAAAAACTGGGATCCCCAAGAAGAAAGGGAGCAGGAGAGGCTAATTTGCATAAGTTAGTACATCAGGCACCCCTGTGTGGCGCAGTACTTGCTGATAATAAAACAACAACAATAATAATAATAACAACAACAACAACAATGATAATAATAAATATGAGTAAATAGGTAAGTGCAATAAAACCTAGACTATCCCAACACCAATCATTCAAAGCGTAGGAAAAGACCACACAAGCATTTAATATTGATCAAGTTTTTGTTTGTTTGTTTGTTTGTTTGTTTTTTTGCAAAAGGGGCTACCTTCAGACTTAAGCTTGAAATTTGCAAGCGCTTCCTTTTTTTTTTTTTTTTTTTTTTCTCCAAACTGTTTGCTATGAGCAATTTTATTTTATGAAACCCCAATCCTTGATAATTGAAGTTCAACAGTACTATTCTTAAATTTGAAAGATGATTCACAGGAAGAATTGCTTGGTAAACAGTAATGTATAAATTCACACATGCAAGCTTTAACACGTGCGCACACACAACGCTACACTTACTCCAACTGTAGATATTAGTGGGAGTTCCACTAGTTTGGGCATGCCACACACTATCTTCTTGGCCATTTTTAAATCTTTTTTTAGCAGTCTGTAATAGAGGAGGCCACGATCTCTTACATCCATGTTCTCCTCCTCATCTGAACATGAACAACATACAAACAACAATAACAATGACAACAACAAGTATTACTTGGCAGGACTGAGTGGGTCACAAATTCACGATTATAGGAAATTATCTACTACAGCACTACTGCAAGCATACTTGCTGTGCATACGTAGCAAGATTGATGGACTCAGAGGTGTGGGCGTGGCAGTTAGCTATCTAACTCTATACAACTTTGGACATCAAATGGTGGGCTATAGTTATAATATGAAGTGACTCACTAATAGCATGGTCCAGGAGTCTTCCCAGAGTTTCCTGGCATTCTGGCGGTCTTTTAAAAAACATTTTCATGACGGCAGTGAGTAGCTGCAATTTGACTTTGGGACTAGATTCCTCTGCCACACCCTCTGCAGCTGTCTCCAGTGCATACGGAGTATTGGGTAGATGCTGCATGTACATGAATGTGTCGTGTGTCAATAATGTGCTGTCACATGACATGTGCATAAACATGCAACTTGTGCATTTACACACAGTATGTGCACTGACACACGTGCACTGACACATGTGCACTGACACACATGTGCATTTAGACACAACATGTGTGTTGAGTGAGTCATGTTTCGTACCTCTCCGTACTCTCCCAGGATCCATATGAGTGCTGCCTTCCCACTGGACTCTGTCAGTCCAGAGTAATGAGGTAGTTTGGGCAGCAGGTACTCCAACATAGTGTCAAACTTACGCAGGATACCTTATGTACAACAAAACACACACACACACACGCACACATCATTTGGGTGTGAGTTTAATTATAAACTAGCTACACAGAAATTACTCCCAAATTGTCTCATTTGTTTACATTTAGCACGTGCTCACGGTAGTTTCTTACTTGTAATAACCACTAGTGTCTCTGACTTGGCGTGGTTAGCATGGGAACTTAGGTGGGGCAGAAGCTGGTCTACACATTCATTGGCCTTGGAGGGAATCCTCTGTGCAATGCTTGCCAGTGCCCTGATGGCCGCCCTGGACACAAGAGAGTTGCTGTCTGTGCTGTACATACTACACCAAATGGTAACAGTTAGCAGACAACTGTGAGCACATAAAACAACAATTTTAAACCAACTAAAAATGCTAAACACAACAACTTAATAAACTAGGTGTAGGGCGATACAGAGTAACTTGATTTAGGTTAATAATTGCAAAAGCAAATAAAATTGACTTAATATTTAATACTTGATTAGTGGAAAGTTTGCTAGTACAATAAATGATAAATTCAACTATCTAATTTTTTGTGAAAGTGAAAGTTGGTGGAGAAAAATATTATTTTGCCTTATTTGCCTTAAGTCATAACTAATATAAAATAGAGCTGCAACAGCTAATATCAACAAATGTTTGCATCACAGCTAATTATACTTGACCTTGAACAAGTGTGAGTTGTCTGTTACCTGAGTTCACTGGCGATGTGGGGAACACTCTCAAACATACAAATAGAGTTCAGGACTTCTATCTTCTTCAATTTAACGAACAGTGGATCTGTTTCCCTAGAGGTCAACCAATCATCAGTCACGAGCAAACTTAAGCAGTTTTTGTGTGTCATTCACCTGAGGTAGAAACTCTTGTAGCTCCTCCTCCACATCTGGGGGAACTTCGTCAGCATGATTTTCACGTGAGCCAGGAACACAAACGCAATTTCAATGTAGTCTATGCAGGCAAATGTCAGCATCGGATCTAGGACGGAATGTAACATTAATGTGAAGGAACGGCTTCAGGGCAGGTATATATTATGTGTATGTGTATGTGAATGTGTCTATTTGTGTGTGTGTGTGTGTGCATGTGTCTATTTGTGTGTGCATGTGTGTGTATGTGTCTATTTGTGTGTGTATGTGTGTGCATGTGTCTAATTGTGTGTGTATGGTATGTGTGTATGTGTCTATATGTGTGTGCATGTGTCTAATTGTGTGTGTATGTGTGTGTCGATCACCCTTACAAGCACGGCTATTCTTTTACTATTATACGTAACATTTTCTTAGCCACACCTACTGACCTCGCACTCTCTCGCATATGTCATCCTGGAGGTGTGGCATGTGACTAGTAAAATGAAGGAAGAGACGTATGACTGCCAGGACAACGCCTGCATTGGAACTCTTCAGTTTCACATCCAAGATATTCTACGGGAGAAAATATACGGTTCACAGATGTTGTCTCAAATCAATGTTCGGAAATCTGAACCAATGAAACTAAAAGAGTGCATGCAAACTTGCTGATGTTTACATGAGCTTCAAATTTTCAATTTATACGGAATTCTCATCAATTTCTTCTTTAGAGCCAGTATATGTGTGCATGTGTACACATATATAAGTATATATGTATTGGTGTGGCATGTTAGTAGTACATATGATGGCATAATGATTTTGACAACCATTGGGTAAAAAAAAGTTCTGGGAGCAGACTTAACACTACAACTATTGTTTACTTTTTGCTTTCCACCAATGTATGCAACACATCATTGCAGGCTAAGTAGAAGTGACACTGCTATCCAGTGGGACATAAAGGGCAAAAAGCTAGACTTTGACAAGCATGACAAGTCTATTTGTTCGCTTGTGGCTCCTAGTGAACTTACTTCATTAAGAATGCACACCACAACTATAGTGAGTTACACTGTGAAGGACATTTCAAATAGTGTGTGTGTGTGTGCCAGTGTACTATGTGTGTGTGTGCCACCAGTGTGTGTGTGTGTGTGTGTGTGTGTGCCAGTGTACTATGTGTGTGTGTGCCACCAGTGTGTGTGTGTGCTGTGTGTGTGTGTGCCTGCATATACTATAACTGAAAATGGCGAGAGATCTAGCCTTCCTGATAATGTATCATTTCGCTTACTCAAAGTACAACAACTGATGCTATAGAGTAACTATAGTTAATAATATAGCCCTATTGTGCTCCTTATAATAGCTGTTTTTGTTTGTTTTAAATTTCCTTGACTGAGAAGAAAAACAAATCTTTTGCTACATATTCAGTAAATAGTTGGAGTGAGTGAGTTGGGATACTGTCAGTCAGAGATGTACAAATTTGAACTATATATATAATATATAAATACACCATATTTCCTCGAAAAATTTTGCACCCTCAATTAGTGTCCGCACCACTCGGTTTCTCCGATGCTTTAGTGGTTGCCCTTAATTATTATCTGCACCAACCATGCTTCAATTTTATTAAATACGACCCTTACCCACTCCCTGTATTTAGCTACGTGCATGAAAAGTAAGAAAGAGTGAGCTTTACTTACTGCTATTCTAAGCCAGCTAATTTGTCAGTAATTACATGTACCTGCTGAAGTCTATTTTAAGAACGAGGATACTGCAATTGTATTTTCCCTAGTCCTGTTTCTGCCCTTGTTTAGCAGACACAGCAAGAATCAGTCTAAAAAATAGTTTCCATGGAAACCATTCGAGGAAATACGGTATATGCATATAATGCATGTATAAATATAATATATATAATTATATATAATATATATAATTATATATAATCACTTGTGGCATAATATTTGATAACGTTAAGTGATATGACTAGTGAGTACAGAATTTTATGGTAAGTGAATAGCCTTGAGGAAGACCTAAATGAAACCTTTTGCCACTCTTCCAACCATTGTATGCAATCCTTCACCTAATTATCTGCTGCCACATGTGACAAGTCATTAAATGGTGAATAGCTGTGTGCACTTCGATAATCGTGCCGTCAAGGAAAAATAAATTTTGACTTAGTTGTGCCAAAGGCAAATGGAATGTCAGTTAAGTTTTAATTAACATAGTATTGGCAGTTAGAACAAGAAAATTTGCTATTATTATAATTATTTCAGCCGAGATTGACTGAATCATCATTAAAAGCTAATTTACGTGTGACTGTTGTCTGTTATACTTTAAATTTAACTACGAAATTTTTGTCAAACAAGCTCAGTTTTCTTCCACTCTAGTTATGTGTACTACATATCTCTATATAATCAAAACAAAGTACATGCATCCATACAGCAAAAGTAAGTGGAGTAGTTGTTACTATAGTGCATACTGAAAGTGAAACTAAAACCTGAAAACATAAATTGGGAGAATAATACTAATTCCCGAGCTAATTCTGCACACCACTATCGCACCAAGGGCATTTACCAACACGTCGAAGAGTTCTTCCTCTGAAGTAATGCGGTATAGGATCAACAGTTCCATTATTTGGTGTTGCCCCCATTCACTGAAGTCATCTAATCTAGAGCACAGAGATATTTGAGTATCATTATAACTTGAAGTAAGATAATATAAAAATGGAGAACCTTACAAAATTTGATTGACCAAAGTACTCTTTTTCAAAAATAAAAAAATGAAAAAGGCCATACAATTAAATTAAGTATCAATTTCAGAACTCCTTCCTTAAAAACTGTGCCTGGTGTTGTCTTTTTCGTTGTCTGGTAAAATTCCCATGTTTTGGTTCACAAGCAATCAATGTGTCCACCTCCTACCTGTTAAGTAGGTAGTGAGCTATCTTCCTGTTGATGACCATTCCTCCCTCATTGGCCAGAATCTCAGAGAGAGCAGCGATGCAGTTGGACACGACCTGGGCGTCGCGATCTCTCAGCATCTGGTACAGTAGGTCCACAAAGTTCATCTCTGGGAGGGAAAAAAATAATAATCTTACAAGAATTGACCCTTTGAGTATTTTCCCATTTCATTCCATTAATTTATCACTTGATTATGTTTTACAAATAGATTTTTTAATGTAAAAGTGCAGATTTAAAATAAAATAAAGTACGGATTAAAATAATTTTTTATTTTATTTTTCTGTGTTAGTTACCATCTACTGTGTTGGGATCTGCATAAAACAGTTTGACCACGCCCATCACAGCAGACTTCCGCACATAAGAGCTATTATCAATTAGTCCACGCTGAAGTGCTTCGGGCAAATAATTCACTACATCTGTGGATCTGAAAAATATATGAAAGAAACTATCAGAGTTCAGATTAAGAAGAAGAAAAAAAATAAGAGAAAGAAAAAACGTGTGTGGAGGTGCATGCATGGATGTTGCATTTGTGCACGTGTTCTTGCTTGGACATGCATGAGCAGTCAGTGAATAAGAAAGGCAATAGACTTGACCTTAGATAAGAGAGAGTCCTGAGTGCCAGACCACGTATCATGGCATTGTGGCTGTCCAGATCCTTCCTGAGAGTGTTCAGTGTGAGTAGAGCCAGCTCTGGCTGAGCGCTGCCATAATTACTCAGATACAAGTAGACTAACTTCTTCTGCACCACTCGTGTGGTGTCCCCAGCCTAAAGAATGAAAGCCACTGCATATAGATATTTATATAGCTAGAGATACATAGCTTATATCCTTGAGAAGGGTCTAATGAACAACGAGCTTCTTAATGTTGCCATCTGCTTAGAAAATAATTCTTAAGTATTCACTTACGTTTGGTTAAAGAGTAGAAAAGTTTATAAGCAGATATTTACTGGCGGTATAATTAGTTACTTATTTGATTTTATAGTCTGGTAAACCATGTACTTAGCTACAGTTTGCAGGAATGCAATGAACAGTATAGCTACAACTAAATTGACACTGGCGCAGTTAAGGGAAAATGATCTAGTTGCAGATACATAAGAATTTCCATGCTCTTTGTATTCATTGCAGATCATTACAATTAAACTGAAGAGTCTACCTTGATCATCTCCGTGAATATGCTGGAAACATCTACTCCAAGTGTCATTGAACCAATGACTTTTCTTACAGCCTTCAAGTAAAGCTCTGGGTCTTTCTGGACCACAGGCGCTCTCAAGAGAGTCCTTATTGCAGGAAGAACAGTTTCAACAACAACAACAAAAATTACAATACAACAATCACCTCAAATCTGCAACATCAGCTCTGTCACCGTACGCCATTATTAACTGACTGCAGCTCCGGCCTTCAATCCAGCTGTAAGGACTCCCACAAGATTACCGAAAATAACCACAAAAACTGCACCTAATTAATTGTGACGGCGTAAATTGCCTGACGTCCATTACCTTATCGATTATTAGCAGCAATAGTTAGGCGGAGCCGACCTCACTGGTGGTGTTTGCAAGCTCATTGTAACGACCCAGCTGCTGACTCACTATTTCCATATCATAGAGGAGCTATCTTTACTACGCTTAATAAAAATGGCTCACAAAGAAACGTTGGAACGGAAAGACTTCATCTATTTACCCAACACCTACCCTTCCTGGAAAGACCTGCGAAAGGATTTGGAGTCGCTTCAGAGAAAAGAGGTGGTTGGGATTCCAGCTCTTGAAGACATTCTGAAAAAGAACGATCGTTGGGAAAATATCCACCCTCCTTTCAATCTTTTAAACAATGTTCTGAAGAAGGACGCTCACTTCACCACTGAGTATTTCTGTGAAACGCTGCTTCCGTGGCTTGCTGGAAAAGCACTTCAAGTACAAGAGCTTTTTGCAGACCAGGATTTCAAAATTCCAGTAAGAGCTTGACTCGCTAGCTAGAGTTTGTATTTTTTTTAGATTTTTCACGCTTGCTGTCTGCAGCAGTGATTGTCTTGAGGTATCATTACCATGAGCCCCGCCCTCAGCATATGATGTAGTCAAAACATTGGTAGATATTTCTGTCTCTGTAGATCAGTAGACCATCCTAGTACTGATTAAAGCATTGGTTAAATCAAGTAATTCAGATATACTATTATAGGCTGTATGCCAAATTTGAAGGTAGCAGCAAAGCTGAACTTTGAAAACAGTTGTTTGACTTTCAAATGGAGTCCACATTTCAACTCAACTCCTCTATACGTCAACTTCCAAGTGTGTATAGACACATAGCTAACTGATTGATTCTAGTGCTATTATGTTTGCAACACGTTATTAATATTTGTTGTTGTTGTTTCAGAATCTCCGTAAACACGTGGCTAAAGAGGTAGACCTCACCCGTCAGCAAGTTTGCTGCATGTTGGCTCTAGCTTTCTTCAATGCCTTTGATACCATTGGCTCCTGTTACCAGCACCTCACTCTGGGGAACTGGCTCACTTTCTCCATGTACAGGAGCCAAATAGGCAAGTTTCGGTGCCTATTGTACTATTTTGAACGCATCTATCAAGCAGAAGAAAACAAGGAAGAAGACTTCCTTTCCATGCACATCACTGTCACCAGGCGCTCCGATTTGGCTGGGTTGAATAAAGAAGCCTGGATGAAATGTGAGGATAAACTGCTTCCTTTTGAAGCTCTCCCTGAGGGCACAATTGAAAGTGCAGACAGTTGCCTCCAGGTGGATTTTGCCAACGCTTACATCGGAGGAGGCGTCTTGAATATGGGCAACGTGCAGGTATGAAAGAATCAGTTCTTACACTGACCCCTTTCCCCCATATCTTGGTTAATTCTAAATGTTACTTATACACAACTGTTTTGCCCTTCATTGTCTTTATTCTCTCCTTGAAATGTCAGAGAAATGTGACCCCTGACTAGCCCACTCATATTATTCACTTTCCACACCTTACCATTTATATATATTTTCTCTTCTACCATACCTACAGGAAGAGATTAGATTCGTCATCAATCCCGAATGCTTGGTGTCAATCTTGTTCTGTGAGGAAATGGACGACAGGGAGTCCATACTGATAGTAGGTGCGGAACAATTCGCATCCTATTCAGGCTACGGAGGATCCTTCAAATGCAGCGGACCCCACCAAGACACCAACCCAGTTGACGCCAGGAGAAGGAGGTGTGTCAGCATCGTGGCTATGGATGCTATCTACTTCACTTCCAAATGGGAACAATATTTGGAGAAGAATATCTTAAGAGAGCTTAATAAAGCCTACTGTGGGTTCAGGCACGTTGCCTCAGGCGATGACAGGTCACAACTCATCCCGGTTGCTACTGGCAACTGGGGGTGTGGGATGTTTGGTGGTGTGAAGATGCTGAAGACTGTGATACAGTGGATGGCAGCGTCTAGAGCTGGCAGGAATTTGAAATACTATACTTTTGGAGATGAAAAGCTCGCAGATGAGCAGAAGCATGTTGTGGACGAGTTTCGCAAGAAAAATGTAACAGTAGGTCAGCTTTACACACTCACTACTGGTGCGGCAGAGCTTCTAGATGGGAAAAATAAAAAATTCCAACACATTTTTGAATTCCTTTTGGATCAACTTGAATCTCTTTAAAAGCGCAACTTAGCCTAATATTTTGTCTCTTTTTAACCCATTTTAAAACTATATTTTAATTATCAAATTTTTGTATTAAATATTTCGCACTGAAGAACACACAAGATTGATGAACTGCCATATGTGGTGATTTGTAATGAAGTTAAAAATATATTACAAATGAATACTCGATTGTTATCACCTCTTCTCTATGCCTCTGAGTTGTTTCTTCTTCAATCTCTTCAATTTGGCCACGTTTGTAATCTGGAAAAGAGAGGAACTTAAAATTGCATATAAAACAAGGAACCAGAAATCTCACCTTCTGCACCACCTCTGCTTTCTTCTCATTCTCCATCTTCCTTCTCCTCTTCTCTGCCGTTTTCTCTCTTTTTTCCTGCACACACACGCACACACACACACACACACACACACACACACACACACACACACACACTGAGATGATCAGAGAACAGGAATCCACAAATAATTATAAATTTTACTGCTGGTGTCCATATTACTTGAACTATTCATTTTGGGGGGAACGGTATGTATAGCTGATGTCACGATGATGGTGTTCGGAAGAGTGAATTAGTCCAGAGACATAAAAAGTGACTATTTATCACCAGTTTAACAAAATAACAAATACTGAAAAAACTAAGCAACAGCAATTAAAAACCTTATAACATGACAACATATGTTTTTACAATTTAGGCAAACATCTCACATATGATTGGTGTGGAGGTGAGTAAACATTGTTTATATATGTGTGGATGTACGTATGTCATTTTGTACTTTGACCCTCGTGTTTTTGTGTTTGCTTCATGGTCTACCCCTTCCCATACCTCCACTTAAACAGAATCTTTCGGTTTAGCAATCCTGTATCATTCAAGGTAATTGTTTACCCCTTCGTATTAGAATGTTTCTGAATGACACAAGACACAATTAAAACTTACTGTTAGACTCAACACTGTGCAGTAATTCTTTAGAACTTCTTGTTGTTGTTTTTTGTTTTGTTTTTAGAAGTCTGCAAAATGTTATTGCAAATGATTACTATGGTATTGAAACCCTTTACCAGACGTAATAAAAACTCGGCCATTATTTAGTAGCTGCGAGTGTTTGTTGTCAAAAGCTACTGGTAATTCAGACTTTCAGAGACTACAGAAAATACCAGTACTCCAAGAATTGAGGTAAGAAAGTAGTTCTGTATTAGTTAGCTAAAGTATATAATGGTCACAACAGCTACACTTAGAGTTTTAGAAATGGACTGATAGATTATTTTGAAGTGTTTCATTTGTGCACAGGCTCACTCGCCCTTTGTTTTCACGCACATCACTATTATAAGAGTGTTGGAAAACTTCTACAGAATGAACGTTTCTCTGCCAAACTTATCTCTATATTTACACAAGATGTTAGTTAGCCAATCACCAATCACCTAAGTGAGATGTTTGCCTAAATCATGTTGTCATGGTTAAAAGCACTGCTGCCCTGACCTCTTTCTTCTTCTGTACTTCCATCTTGATTTCTTTCTCTAGCTCCTTCACCGCCTTAGCTTCAGCTCGCTTCACCTTGATTTGATCCCAACTCAACCTCGGGCTACTCAGTGCTTGCACACTCTTTTTCCTATGCAGAACAAACACACATACATACAGATCTAGATACTAAACATTCTCGCAACACTTGCATTAATCACCCTTTACTAAACATCCCTTACCAACTATCTTCACCTAACACCCTAAGCAACTATCTTTACTAAACTAATCAAATTGCACCTCTGCCCAGGGAACAATAATGATATCAAGATAACAATGTACAATAGCACTGGAAAGAGTTTAAAAAAAAAACAAAAAAAAAACAACAACTTTTCTTTAACAAGTTTTCAACAAAAAAAATCAGAGAAAAAAATTAGAATTCAGATGTTCAAGCATCCATGGATGGGTGTGGCAGCATCGTACGCTCTCCAACTCTCACAAGAAACAAGTGTTGTCTCAAGATCTCGCAGAATAAATTTGGGTTCATGCTAGAATCTCAAGACATTTCAATTCTATCCACAGAAAACAGAATTGCTGCACTTATGCTGGCACAGCCACAATGGAAGATAAATAAACAGAACAAAAAAACACTCTTAGTACTAGCAAAGGTTAGACTATACTAGCTATTCTGGTCTGTATTGTATTAGTGCGTCTCAAGATATTGGGTCAAGTTAAGTTGAGATACCAGATATAATTGTGACATGCTTCAGATTGGAGCTACCAACTTTACAATACATATGTACTATACAATCCTGGGTAATAAAAAAGTTTTTAAATATCATTTCTATGACTGTGTTTCGATTTATTTATTTATATTATATTTTCATTATTAGCTCATAACCTGTATCTATGATCATACTGATTGTAATCTATATAACTCCAGGCTAGTTTAGATGGACCTAAGGAAGAGTACTGATTTAAGAACTGATCTATTTATTCTATTTATGCAGTAAAAATGTGTTCAACAGGGACATGGTATAAGAGAGACTCTACAACAGAGATCTCACTGAAGAGAGTCTGGGCATTCAAAGGCAAGTAGGGACAAAGGCTAACTCCCACCAGCATTACCACACAGTAGTCTCAAATTTATTTAAAAACCTTAAATTCATACTTAAAAATAACAAATGGCTAATGATCTCAGCTACAAATTTCATGTAAATATCTGATCTGGGATTAAAACAACAACAAAAACCTGCCAGAATAATTACATACTTTTCACCTGGAGCCCTCCATACTCTTCCCGACTTTGGTCTTCCTCTTGGGATGGGCCTAGAGTTGTCAGAAAGAGCTAACACAGTCGTCGCCATTACGTAAACACGTGGTCGCGGTGAGTATTAATTCGAGCTGCAGCAAACTAAAACCGAAATCTGGAATTATAAAGAACTTTTTGCGAAGATGTCGGGAGACCCTGCTGCAGATAAAGTTAAACCAGCACCTAGAAAGAGATCTGATGTTCCGCACACACTACCAGGTAGCCCTAGGGAAACGTTCACTTGCATGCAGTAGGTAGAGATAAGTCAGTTTGGTGGTTGGTTGCTATGGCTACGAATGCCTTTCTTTGTGGTTCTTATTAGGTGGGGAGATTGTAGCCTACTTACCTCTTCAAGTAGCTCTTTTCTTCAATGTCTGCTTCTCTCCTGTTTGGTTTTTGGCATCCTTGGTGGCTCAAATTTATAAGGTATCTTGACCAGCTAGCTAAAAGCTGATGATTTGCATGCACTTGTATGATCCTAACTAGTTAAAAGATCCAGTCATTAAACTATCATGCACTATAAACAGTGACAGTAGTACTATATGCTATAGTATGTAAGTATTGAGTCACTGCATGAAAAATTATCATGCTAACTTTAACAGCTCCTTGGATTTGTCTTCATACACATTAGTTTTTTCAAGTTTTTTTTCCATGTGATACAAAGCACTTTAATCACGTAATAGCTGGTGTTTATAAACATACACCTAGATGGGATAGTTGCACTCATTGGAGTTAAAAATGAGAGTAGTGAATATCTCAAACACATGACATCTAATATCATTGTCGGACAGGACTTTTTAAAAATTACTTCTGATTTAAAATTTGACATGTACAAAATGAACCAATTTTTCATTCCTCTCCCCCACAGTTTTCCAAAGCGGTGCCTTACCAAGCCTCTATCCTTCTCTGTGTGACAGTGGTAGCAGGTGTGCTGGAGGCAATACGAATGTATCTAGGCTATGAAGGAAACCTCAGAGAGAAGGTAATTCCTGTTAGCTGTGTGCAATGAACATGCATAGAATTGGGCAACTACCTTAATTAAGCTTTATCACTTCAGTTGTTTTGCTGTTGCAGATGGTTTGTGAAATAGGGATCCAGTTGTGGGTTAGGCTGTTTCCTGGTGAGAGGTGTTTATGGGTTGTGTTGTGGGTCTATCCCATGGAGTTGTTGACATAAATTGAAACACTTCCAGAATTACTTCATAGTGTTGAAAGACTTGTTTTCATTCCAAGCTGCATGGGGTATGAAGTTGAGCAATAGCAGCATTGGCTTCACAGCAGCAGATGCACAGGACTCCATTGCACTGTGCAGATTTAGATCACCACTGGTTGTTGTTGTTTGTTTATTTCTGGTTGTTGTTGTTTGTTTCTTTCTGGTTGTTGTTGTTTATTTCTTTCATATATGATATCTGCATATCTATATCTATCTCCTTCTACCATATGTGTGTGTGTGCATGCATATTCAATATTTCCATATTATTAATAGTTTGTGATGGCAATATCAGCTAGTATACTCCCTAGCAACGTCTGTGAGTGCATACAGGAATGGATTCCTGTCCACTCTCCGTACAATTGCGACAGCGTCTATGTGTCTGTAGTCATGTGGTGTTGGAGGCATAGCTAGGTAGGTAGCCCCTAGGGCTGCTTTAAAGTGGCAAATAGCCCAAAATACCTTTTAATGATTTAATTGCGAATGTTGATTGTGGCCAGGAGGAGGATATTGGCATTGCATACCAGGAAGGTGAAATTTATAAACACTCACATTTTTTAGTTAATATAAAACTTAGTGGTGAACCCCCCACATTATTTTTATTTATTTTTTATTTATTTATTGTTATTATTGACCCTCAGCACACACACACACACACACACGAGAGGGTTATAGTTGTCATCCTGTCTGTTTGTCTGTCTGTCTGTCACGCTCTGATTTTGGAGATTACTGACAATTAACCGTTGATTAAGGTATGAACTTACTCAGGGCGAAGATTTAGGATTTTTATTGTGCTACTTTTTTTAATTTCAGGCTAATTGTTGAGAAAACGCAAAGCTTTTGGCTCCACATTGGTACTAACTTTTGTGGGTAACGCCTCCTAGCGTCATGTCATAATCATGTGAGCAAATAATTTCTTGCAGCCAGCAGTGTAGTGAAAGAAGTGAAGTTTCGCATTGAAAATGTATACCGGTGAGTGTTCTGGCTAGTTTAGCTTCTTCTCTTATGAAGACAGCATTTCCATGTACCATTTTCATTGCTCAAGCTATATTAATGCTTGATTAAAATAGCTAACAGATTGCTTGTTCTTTTGGTCTGAGATTATATTGTAATAGCTAGGTAGTGTTTAATAGCGCTAAGAGTTTGCACCTTTGGTGCTTCATTATTATTATTATTATTATTATTATTATTATTGGGCGAGCAAAGCAAGACTCTCACTAACGAGTCTCAATTGAGATTTTGGTATATATATATGGCAAAGTTCAAATAGGTCAATGTTTGTCCACCCCCGGAGGCTACTTAAAAACTTAAACATTAGCACGGGCGCAATAAATTCAGGACAAAAGACTTTGAAATAAAGGAAAAGAAAAAAAACGGCAAAGAGCTACAGACACAGAATGGGAGAGATGTTCGCAGTTAGGTCTTCCAAAGTTAGCTGAGTTCATTAATTTTTTTAGCGGTGGTGGTAAGTTAACTTCATTGATGTGCTGTTCGTCATAGCTATACGCCTTACGTAACAGATTTGTTCTTATTACTTGAAAATCCAAAGTCCAATAGTCAAGTCACTAAGAGAATATTACGTAATCCTATACCTACTATAGCCCTGGTAAGAGCATTTTGAACGGAGTGTACTTTGGAAAGGCGACCAGCTTTTAGCTTATCGATCCTTACCCGTATCATCCTTGGAAATTTGATTGCTTACCCCTTGAAAATCCTTTGTCCAATAGTCAAGTCACGAAGAGAATACAATGCAGGTCTTGAGTGAACAAGTATAAAAGTGTTGTGTGTTGCTAAAGAATAGCAATATACTAAACAAAAATATTTAACAAAAAATATTAGCAGCTAGCATTTATATGGCAAAAGTTCAAAGAGGTCAATGCGTGTCCACCCCCGGAGGCTACTTTAAAACGATAACATTAGTGCAGGTGCAAGAAATTCGGGAGAAAATACTTCAAAATAATGTGGTTGTTCACAGTTAGGTCTTATAAACTTAACTGAGTTCATTTTCTATTCTACTAGTGGCAGTGGTAAGTTACCATGGTTAATGCACTGTTTGTCATAACTATACGCCTTCCGTAACAGATTTGTTCTTATTTGAAAATCTTTTTTCCAATAGTCAAGTCACTAAGAGAATACAATAGGATGCTTTATCTACTAGAGCTCTGGTACAATAGAGCATTTTTAATAGAGCGTACTTTGAAAAGGTGGCTAGCTTAATTAAGCAGAATCCTTTGTTTTATCGATCCTTACCCGTATCACCCATGGAAATTTTGATTGCTTACCCCTTGAAAATCATTTGTCCAATAGTCAAGTCATGAAGCGAATACAAAGTAAGTCTTGTGCTGGGTAAAGTGTGTGTTGCTAAAGAATATCAGAAATAAATTAAACAAAAACATTTAACTAACAAAGAAATATTATAAACGGCTAGCATTCAAATTTGAATTTCAGTCAGACCAGCTCGCTCGCTGTTTTTGCTGAAGCACATCACTAGTTATTATTATTAGATTATTCTCTTTCTTTCACAGACTTCTTTTTAAACTTGTCATAGCTCAGTGGCAGAGTGCTTGTGCGTTAAGCAAGTGGTCCTGGGCTCGATCCCCAGTGACATTCAAACATTTTAAATTCTCTATTGTTAAAGAAGTTTAAAGAAGCCTGTGAAAGAGAGAAAATACATCTAACAAGTAAAAAAAGAAATTGTGAAATTATTTTATTTTGATTATGACGTTCCACTATTTCTCTTCCCATTCATTGTGTCCAGGTTCCAAGGCTGGTCACATTCTGGTTCCTGAACATCCTGCAGATTGTATTGGTTGCAGGTCTGGTAGGTGCTGGCCAGTACGTGGTATACCTGGTGCCCATGGAGGCGGCGGTCAGTGCGATACTGCTTCTCTTCCTCGTCTCTCAGCTCGTCCTGGCATTCTGGGCCATCAGGCGAATGGTCCAAGCACAAGCTGTTAAGTTCCACCTGACTCAGTTTGGGTCTGTTGCAGAGGAAAGTGCCCCGTTGAATCCTGTGACTGCTAGAACTAAGCTGGATTGAATAGCTGTTCAAGTCTGTGCATCAAGTAATTGTGCTATCAATTTCATTCCATTGTATTGTTCTCTAAATCAGCGAACACTTGAGGGAGGGCGTGGTCAGCCATGAACAAAAATATGAAACCGCCTAATAAGGAGAAATTGGGTGCCAATATAGCTTTAAAAATAATTTGGTCTTTCTTGACTGAAATAATAATTACAGAAATAATTTCTGTGTACACAGGTGGTTTAGTGTTTCTATTTCTTGCTGAAGTTAGCCTCAGGGGTCGGCTGCATGAAGAGAGAATATTTCTGTAATATTACTTCAACTAAACAACCAAATCATGTGCTCCTAACTAAAAATATTGTTTGGAATTAACTAGAAATTGTACCATTCCAGAATTATAAAGAACTACAAGCCTGTGTTACATCCAATTGGTAAAATACACACACACTTACTCAGAGCAAGCTAAGAACCTCATTTAAGTTCTGTAAATTAGTTGATTGTGTAAACAGGGAGTACTCCAGCAATTATAATTAACAATGGTTGGTGTCAGTATGTGATGTTATTTGAGATCTGTATTTACTGCTGTATTTCCCAGTATTGAAACGTCTGATTATAAATGGAGCCGCTGTTTTAATGTCCTCTTCAAGGAAAATAATATTTTGGTGGTTTCAATGCAGAGAAGTGTCTGAATATTTAAATGCACTAATAAACATAATCAAAATGATGGTACCTCATAATAATAATAATAATAATAATAATAATAATAGTACATAATAACAAATTAATTTCACGCCATGAGATTGTAAAGTGGGTGGTAGCAGAGAAGCCTGAGTGCATATGGACCTGATGCACTTTGTCTGATAGTGACACCCAGCCTTAGAAATCATTATATAATCTTTTGCTATCAAGAAAGCAGCAGATATTATCTGGACTCCAACAACTGGCACTATATGATAATGCTCAGAAAGGTAGCCCTTCAAGTGTTCCAATCCTTGCCTGATTTTTATCTGCTTTGGTAGGCTCGCCAGTCTTGTTTGGCCACCACAACAGAACCAACTCAGTATAACGCATAGTGTATGCACACTAGCCTGAGGATTGGCTGTAGTCTGGCCAGTTCCTAATCTCTCAGTGTGGCAAGCCAGAAGAAGCCAATGGTGGTGTTTTGCGCAAGGTCACGGGTCCCTGATTGAGAAAGCCTATCACATATTAATATGACAACAACAACAATTACTACTATGACTACTGCTACTACTACTGTGGCTGCAACAACAACAGCGAACAACTACTACTACTACTACTACTACCACCACTACTGCTACTACTACTACTACTACTACTACTACCACCACTACTGCTACTACTACTACTACTACTACTACTACCACCACTACTGCTACTGCATCCTAAACCCATTTATGTCCCACTGTTTTTACCATCAAAACTTTCCAAAAAGCATTTCTAACCAGTGGGCACTATATGTCGAGTGGCATGATGTAAGTGAATGCTGGAATGTGAAATATGGGCGGAGCAGTGAAGGATGGCCAGGCAGTAAGTGGTGAGGCAGCCACAAGAATACCTTTATTCCTGTCTCCTTAACCTGCCAGTAATAAACACATATCCTCCTCCAGCCAGTAATGTGAAACTCCCTTTCCCTGTGGTGGTGAACGGTCGTTAATGTTTTACTGGTGGATGTAGGAGAGGAGAGGGTGAAAGTGAGGTGAGGTTAAATGATTGACCTCCTCCTACTGCTTGGGTTGTGCAATATTTTACTTAATTTTCCTAACTTCTTAGAGCTAGCTTCCACTGCATTGTTGTGGTGCAGTGATTTACATCGTGGCTGTCTAGTCAATGAGTTAAGGATGTGTGGGATATATACTTTTTTAAACAAACAAGAAAATGGAGTGACAGGAACTATTGCAACAAGGTGAACATGTGCAAGTTATCAGTATTACTGACGTTGCTGCAAGCCTGACTGAATTGAAGACTCATTGTACCATGCTTTTATTTTCAGTTAGTCATAGTTGTGATCTAAATGTTTTAGTTTGCTCTGTTGTCAGTAGTACTGATTATAATTGTAGTAAATTGAATGATCCATTCTACCAGTTTTTAAGTTTTCATTGTCATTGTTATCCAATGTACCAAACTGTGTACTACATCTTTTCTAGTTTACCTAGTTAGCTCAGTTGATGAAATTTAATTTACATTACTATTTCTCCTCATCCTTCCATGCTCCTAAACCATTAACAATAATAATAATTGGTTTCTAAATAATACTATTATTTTATATACAATGCACAAAACTCAACACAGTAGTAAGTGATACAATGTGCCATAAAACTAACAAGATAACAAGTGATATTATTGCTTCCTTTTCTTTTTTTCTTTTTTGTACAAGTGATAAAAGCCATAACAGTAAGTGACATGTGGTGTTCAAAGTGACCTCTGGTTGCAGCTATTAAGTGATGCCACTGCCAGACCCTTTATTGTGGACAGCAGAATAAGAGATAATGAAGCCTGTGTAAAAAGTGATGTGGTTGGTTGCCATCCAATAAGTGATGGGTGGGTTAACAATTCACACTAAGTGACAAGTGGTTGCATTAAAAATGGCGATGAAGTAGTTGTTAGAGTAAGTATGGCTGCAGATAAATATGCTGGTTTAAAAATAAGTGATATATAGTTGTTGCTTGTTTGTTTAGTAAGTGATAAATTGTTGTTTTTGTTGTTGTTGCTTTCCTGAATTATAAGTGATATTTTGGGTTGCGCTTTTGTGCCTTTCATCAGGAAAATAAGAGTTTGTTCGATCGGGCTGCCGTCTATAGTTAATAAATTAAAACGAGTCTCAATTGTTCAACTGAGATCTGAGACCCATGCATAGGTCTCTGTCCACGTAGAGAGACCTCTCCTTGAGCCTTATGTCTTCCTCAAGTGTGAGCTGATTCCTGGTGAGAGACTTGAGACAGTGGTTGGACTCGGTGACCATGTCCTGGAGAGACTGGATGGACATGTTAATTTGTGCAGCTTCCTCTGTCAGCCCATACTGTACCGGATCACGCACAAGCTCATTGTTGGGCCGCTGTGAGCGTATCTCCAGACGTGTATGAGCTAATTTCAGAGGTCCTGACTTGTTTTGGATGGCGATTTCAAGTTCAGCAATGTTTTCTTCCATACTTTTGATTTCTTCCAAAACCTAAAAACACAATGGGGATATTTGTCAGTAAGACGTCTTACGCACACAAAACAAACTCACAAGACAAACTCACATACCAAAACAAAACAAAGAATAAATAAATAAAGGAGATTTTTAATCTAGTACCTTTTTGAGCTCATTCTCAAGGATGCTCTTGGCATGAATCGTGTCTCGTATTTTCTTGTCGAAGGCTTGGTTAACAGTCTCTCGTTGCCGGATAATGTCAGCAGTGGCTTGCTCCACAACTCCTCTGACCACACCCCTAAGTGTGCAGGATGCATTGCACTGCCTCTCTGACTTGAGGATGTTCTCATTGGAGAAGGAGGCCCACTGGTCTGGTGTGATGGAACTGTAAAAACAACAGAATCAATAATACTACAGAACAACGTCTGGCTACAACCCTTCCTTTTATATTGCACTGCTGTTTATACCAGACCGGGGCACATTGAAAGTGAGTGTTTACAATTAGCAAGTGATGATTTTGGTAAACTGCAGACTATTTGGGAAATTTAGAATCTGAAAGAGCATTAAAGATTTCTTCATTGTTTACTAGACTAGAGGCTAGTATTTCACAATCTGACCTCAGGAAACCTACAAAGTGCTGGTGATGAAACAGAGAAACCCATCACTCATAGTCTATCAAATATCCCAACCTCTTTCAGTTTTGTAACACAGGATTTCCCAGCCAGTGTAATTATTGCAGTTACAAGACATTCTTTAGTAGTCAGAAGTAGGGCTTGAATTCTCACCCTATTACTGAACATACTTTGAAACCAAGGCGGAGGTACAGAGATAACTAAAGCCCACAAGAATAACTAAAGGTGCATTCCAGATGGTCGTGAGCAGTGCCAATTCCACCCTCCACCCCTTTTTTCCACCTCTTTCCTCTCTCATGGGCAAACCTAGAGTTTATTTAAAGCACCTTGTGCAACTCATGAATAACATTATGTTATCCACCAAGTTGAAATCCAGCTACAATCTCAACCAAGATATCCCACTCTGTACTAAAAGGTGGGTGGATAAAGAGAGATATTATCTAACAACTATGTTGTGGTAATAAAAAAATCAACTTACTTAGTCTGTATCTTGACATTTTGGCTGAAGGCTAGTCCATCATGGGCATCTGTCAGAGAGGCACAGGTGCCGTCCAGACCACGAGCCGTGAACTTGTCCGTCAAATCCTTCTCCAGATAATATTTGACTGATCTCAGTAACCTGCCAGAGGAAGAAATAAGGTGAAGGAGGAAGGGGAAGAAGACCCTATTTTAATGGAAGACCAGTTGCAACTGTTGTTAATTCCTACAGAAGCAGACAGTGTTGTTAAGTGTATCAGTATCTCAGTGACTCGCTGCTTTTATAGGCTGAGGCAATGAGTAGGAACAGGGGAAAAACAACGGAAGCCACTCATATTCAGTGATGTGTAACCGAGGATGTGGCTCATTGAACTTCTTTGATGTTTTTTCTTGGGACCTCAATTAATTACATTGCAGTTGGTCTCCTCCAGGTCAGACCCCCAAGATTGGTCAAGGTTTTTAATGCAGGCTGGTGTTAGAAGGATGCCAGTGGGCTTGAGGGCCTTTACCACTTGAGAAACGCAATTGGGACAGTGGTTTTTGTAATAGCTGAGTGGGGGTTGTTGCAAAAAAAAAAAAGGGGGTGGACAGGGAAAAGCCCTTGAGTGGCTTAGCTAGAATAAGAATAAAACAATGTGGGAGTTGAAGACGAGTGGGAGAATTTACTTTAAAAATTATTTCTTGTTCTTGAGGTGCTGCAGTTTTCTGGGATGTATAACTCTAGCACGATTAAGGGAAGCTTGCACATGTGAAAAACATGAGATAAAGTATGCACACAAGCATGTTTTTGAAATGGCTCATGTATGTTCAGCTACCCCTGCTAGAGCCTAAAGTGTCATGTTGTCTAGTTAGCTAATGAAACTGTTAACGATTTCCCTCTAACAAAAGTCACACCAAATAAAAAATAAAAAAAAAGTCACCTCAGTCTCAAAAAGACCCAAAATTCCATGTCTGAATATTGTAAAGAAAAAATTGTCAGGAAAACCACATGTTTATTTTAGGATTTGTAACCTCACTGGACCGAGGCAAATAATGAAATAAGGCTTTGCAGAAGAGTAGGCACACGACAGACATCCTTTATGTAAAATGGGCACCGCCACACACACACTCGAAAAGCAGAATATAGAGGCAGCCACAGCTCATTGAGTACGGCACAACCATCAACATGCACTTCCAAGTAGGAGTGTTTGTACAGGGGAAGTCACTCAGCTGGCTACGACTGTGTCATCATCTCAGGTTTAGGCAGTGGCGTCAGATGCTTGTTTTCACCACTGTAGTATACCATCAGTTATGCATATCACCTTACCTAATTTGTTCCACTGCTTGGTCATGCGTTTTCTGAAGGAGGGCCTGCACTCCTTCAACCACCTCTACCTCCTGCAAGGATTAAAAAATAATGTGTGGGCCATGTAATAGGAAATTTATGACGCAGAACAAAATATTTTAAAAATGACATTAATTTTTTTTATTGAGGCCCACACAAGGATATAGCATAAAATTATGCATTAACTACAAGTATATAGACATGCCTTGATCAGTTGGACTTCCACTGCATCATGAACCAGGTCTATTTTCTCTCTGTGGGTTCGGTATTCAAGGCACTGATTTGCCACTTGCAGAGGGAAATGGGTGCTTCCCAGAGTATCCTCCAACCTCTTTTTCTCATCCAGCATATGCTCAATTTCTGTTGCATTTTCTTTTACTTTAGTTTCCAACTCTTGCTTCCAGAAGTCTATGTCTTTGATCCTCTGGCTAAGCTTGTGATCTGTGGTCTGCTGAGTTCTCACCGTGGTGGTGTGGGTTTCCCTTCTCAGTCTGTCTGCTTCAGCGTGGAGCCTCTCAGCAGCTGCCCTCTGCCTTTCAGCGTCCGTGAAGTTAATACGGTTTGAGGCTTCCCATTCCTCTGGGAGGTATTTAGGCGTGGACTGGATGAGATTGGCCATTTTCTCCAGTGTTAGCGAGGCTCGCGCAATTCGGGCAGCTGCGGAGTGCTTCTGATGGTTGGTGGAGGCGTTTAGAAGCAACTCGAAGATTAATAGATGGCTGAGTATGTTTTATAGCGTTACAAATCCACCCCTTTTTTCGCCTTGCACCTTTGGCTCCTTTTTTTTTTTTTGTTAGTTTATCGTCATGGTTACAATTTAATTATCCGAAAACCCATTACAAATTGGCGACCATTACCTTTTCAGTTTTATCATGGCTGCGGTGAGCTCCTCAGAATACGACGACTGCTCTCAGAGCGAGTCGGAGTCAGATAGCGGGAGTGATTGTGACGAAATTACATACTCTCGGGGAGACTTTTACGGGTGTTATTTACTAGTGTCCCAGTCCCAGGAGAAGAAATGTAAGGGGAAAACTTATATAGGGTTTACAGTAGACCCCAACAGAAGGCTAAAGCAGCACAATGGTGGCCACCACAAGGGAGGAGCAAGAAAAACAAGTGGAAAAGGACCATGGTATGGCTATTTACTAGAGTCAAAAATGTGAAAGTTAACACAAATGCACATACTGAGCCACATTGAGAATTACAAAATTAAAAATCTAAGAAGCATTGGCTAATTTATGTTGATGAGCTGCAGACAAAGCCTGTGAATGGTGAAATATCTCACCAGACTCATATATAATATATATATATATATATAGTTATGATCAGTAGGTTTTCTGGTTGACCCTTGTTGTTATGCTGTCGTATAGCAGTTTATTAGTTGTCTTGCATGCAAACAGAAAATAAAAGACAAACCTATTCACAATGCACCATCTGTGCAGTCTTTTATTTTCTATCTTTGTGTCCTTGTATGTTGAATATGTGTACTATTTACCTGTGTAGACCAAGTTATGATATACATACTTCTTTTTTACTGATGTCACATACATATAAGTATCTTTGTGGTATACCAATACCTTTTTAGTTCAAGGATCAAGTTATAATTTTTTGTCAGATACCTCAACTTGCTCAGTTCATCTTCCCACTAGTTTCTTCTTGCTCACATGATGTGAAAATGATGTGATGCTGTCGGTAAACAGACCTGACCTTCACAAATTCCCCACTTGGTTGATGAGATCAGTCCTTGATTAAGAAAAAGGAAAAGACAAACAAACAAACAACAACATTTATTCTATTTGCATTATATACCATATCACTATCAACTGTTGTTTGATTGTGACGCAGGGCCATGGTGCTGATAGTCCACGGGTTCCCCACTCACATTGCTGCCCTCAGGGTAAGTTCAGAAAGGTGCTGGTGGTGCGGACAATTACAAAAGGATTGAGTTTTCAGTTAATGAAAAGCCAATGTTTAAAATCATATGAACGGTGAGCCCGATAAAGTGAGGAAGGGAAATAGGTGGGGCAAGAGGGGGAGTTTGGGGTAGAAGTGTTGGTCTTGTTTTTCACGGATCTCCCCCGTTAATTTGGGCTACTCCTAATGGAGCCGTGTACAGGTCGAATATTAGTGTTCACGCTTAATTAAAGTAATTGAGTGTGAAGTGATGAGGTTGTATTTGTGTTTACTCTGGAGGTAGGAGTTTGGGAGTCCTACACTCTTGTTCCACAAACACCAGTGGATTAGTTCTGGTTTGCTGCCTGCTTGTATATGAGTGTGAGTGCTTGATGTTTGGGTATACATCCTTACTTCTGGTTACTTTACTCTCATTGTGTGCCACAACGAGCTCTTGAAGCTTTTTTTTTGTTTTTTGTTGTTGTTGTTTTTGTTGTTGTTGTTGTTGTTGTTTTTGCTTTTTTAAATTTTTTTCTGCCATTAGCAGATCTAGGAGCTTAGCAATTAAAAACAGTGCAGTTAATATATCTTACATGCCGTCAATTCAACTATGTTAGCTTCAGCTTTCACTACCAGTAGCTCTGCTTACAGTCTATAAAGCTTTACTCAATGAAAGGCTTATATTTATATTTACAGGTTTTTATTCTACTGCAGAGATTTAACTCTACCTCACAGCACTTGTGTGTGTGTGTGTGTGTGTGTGTGTGTGTGTGTGTGTGTGTGTGTGTGTGTGTGTGTGTGTGTAGTTAGAACTAGTAAGTACAAAAGGGTTTATTAGGTTACTAAATTAATAGAATAGTCTCAATCTGAAGTTGTGCGTGTTTTTCTAATTTATACACTTATGCTTTAGTTTGAATGGGCGTGGCAAAACCCTGGTCGTTCTCGTCGCCTCGGCAAAGACTTTGCCAGAAGGAGTCGTAAAGAGAGTCCCATGGAGTATCGGTTCAGAGTTGTGGCTAGAATGCTGTGTGTGGGACCCTGGAATAGATTGCCATTAACAATCAGGTAAGGTATGACTGGCAGTACTGAACTCTAAGTGGGGAGAGACGGTTTAGACTAGGATTATGGAAAGGTGTAGAGAGTATATAAATGACAATCAGAGCTAATGCATTCAACGCAAGGTAGTTTGTGTGAAGTGTGCTCTGGTTGTTTAAGGAATAGAGTGACAAACTTTTCAAACTTATTTCTACCTCTGTCTCTGATCTTAACCTAATAACTTTAATGTTTCCACCAATTATCTCATTTATTTCTGTTATAGTAGTAAGGCACGTGTAAATGCCTCATTAAAAAATGTACTGGAAAAATTGCTGCTCAGTTGAAAAAGCACAGGGAAAGTGAAGTAGCACAGTGATTAAGTGAAATACCATAGTAGCAAAGTGAAATAGTACGGGTAAGTGATGTGCGTGCGTGCAGTGCTAGCCTTGGAAGCATACAGTTAGAGTAGTTTCTAGTTGGAGACTGTCATTCCTTGGCGCAGAAGTCATCTTCGTGTTAGACGGAATTAGTACAACAGATTTGGAGGAGCCATAGGTTGACAAAGCTGCAGAGGAAGCTAATCCTAAAATCCAGAGATAGTGAACTATACAGTGTAGCAGCTTCAGTGCCAATTTTTAAGCAGGCTAGCTGAATATTAGCTAGTGATAGCACGGGAACAGGTGCTATTATGTTTTTTTTTTAACTAAAGGATTTACAAGTTTTAATTAACAATATTGGCTGTTAGAACAAGAAAAATGTGCTATTATTATAATTATTTCAGCCGAGAATAACTGAATAATATACTTGTTACTACTGATTGAAGCTCAGTGATAATGGACATGTCTCTACATAGCAGCTATTACGAGTTGATTTTGCTGGTGACTTTACTGTGACTACTACCAGGGACAGAACGATGGTTGAATAGTTAAACTTGAGAAAAACTCAACCATATTTTTATACGTTCTCAATTTACTAATCACTTTACCTAATTTTCATTTCATGGTGAGCTGGGGTCTTGTGTCTGGTAAGGTGTTGTCAGAATATAGTGGCTATGTGAACTCTGGTACAGTGTCATCAAAATACTAAGTAACACTTTGGTAGAAGTTGAGCATGTGGACTTGCCCAGTGTGAGTGTGTGTGTGTGCATGCATGTGTGTGTTTAATAATGTAATTTTCTGTTGTGATGTGTTATTAATAACTTATAGTTAGTTGTTTGCTCTCTTTCTCTATTACGTTCAAGGTTTATATAATTGCTATGAACTTAGCTGTATCTAACTTCCAACACCCTTGAGTCTGCATTCTTTCATAAGTGGTCAACACTCCGAGTCTAAATTGTTTTGGACGTGTATGTTTGTGTTTACCATGAATGTAACATGAGGGAGAGAGAGAGAGAGAGAGAAGGCTTTTCTAGGAGCTGGATAAATGCCTTCCCTCCTTTGGCCCCCCCCCCCCCCCCCCCCCCCCCCCTTTTTTTTTTTTCCTTCTTAGAATACAGCCCTAGGAACCTAGGAATAATTATAACTGTAAAGCAGTATTATCCATGGAGAGGAACTTCTGTCCATTTGTTGCTTCTCAGGCACCACCGCTATTGGGGCGGTTGTCACAGGAATATGGGTGTGGTTGTGATCTCTTCTAGAATAAATTGGTTGTATTAAACTGTATGTATTTTTCCTGTGAGTTGATACTGTTACTCTCATCTCTTCACCCATAGCTCACTGGAAGTTGCTTGTTAGTTGCAACCTAAGTACACATTGTGTGGGAGTGCGTGAGAATGCACAGATGGTGAGTGAGAGAGTGAAGTAGTGAGAGAGTCTAAACGATAAAAGCTATTATTCATGGACAGGTACTTGTTGACTTGACATATTATAATATATATATATATATATTATATTGAACTAAATTTAAAGAGGTCACAAGTTCAGTCATGTGATCACGGCTGTCCGAGAAGCCATATCTTCAAGCTGATTTGATCAGCAGTTCCTGCAGCAGTTATAGAAGTGCATGCAGTTGCCATGACCCTTATTTGTACTTGCATCTACTTGAATCCAATTATCCCAAGTGACTCATGATTCAATTAGGTGCAGTCAGACCAGTTGCTGTGCCCAGCTGTGGCCCTTGATTGGTTGCCTGCTAGTAATGCATTGCTGGTAGACAGGCCAAGGAGCCAATGTGCTGCATTAGCTTCTAATTTAATTTTATTTATTTATTTTTTCTAGTCTAAGTTGGGCTTCAGTAAAGCCATAGATTGTATCTATATATGGTTACACTATATTCGTTGGTAGAATAAGGGAAGAATATGATTTTTAATATAATTGGTATAGAAGAATCAGTATTGTTAGTGAATTACAACTCACAGAAAGACATTGTCATTCCCTCAAATTGTGAGCAGTTGAGTACTACTATATTATTTTTTTAAATTAATAAGTTTTGAATGGTGTCTGCAATCCATTAGGTACATAATCATTACAGAAGCTATTAGTACTGTCCACTCCCTCCCTCTCTCTCTCCCCCCTCCTCTCTCTCTCTCTCTCTTTCTCTGTCTGCAGGTGGTTGAGACCAGAGTTCGAGCTCCAGTTCCTGCCAGATCAAAAGCCTCCTGATCACATGTCCTTGGCCTATGGCCTGGTAGATCTGACCAAGCCTTCCAGGCCACTCCCATCCCAGAGGGACCACGCCTCCCAGGCTGCTGCTGCTGGTGAACTTGCTCAAGACTGCAGAATATGCCATGCCACTGCTGTGAGTGGGTGTGGTCTTCTAATGGGAGGGGGGTCTATGTGGGAGTTGGAGGCATCTTCCTTGGTGAAAACACAGTTACTGCTGAAAGCACTTGACAGTGGGCGGGGCACCACATAATTTTAAATACTCATATCCACTTTTTTCCCCCATCGGCTGTTAATTTGCAGACTGATACCATGGGCTCTGTATTTTAGGTAGCACAAACCATCTTTACTTTCTCATGCATTTTGTAACAACCACATGACTGTCTACATTTACCAACATCATGTGGGCATATTGAACTGATGACCATAGCAACAACAATAACAACAACAGAATGAGTTTAGATAAGAAGTTTGCCATTAGTTTGAAGTAAAGTGTATGTATGTACATGTGTGTGTATGTGTGTGTTGTTTATGTACATGTGTATGTGTGTGTGTGTGTTGTTTCAAGGCTGACAAACACCTAATGAGATGCTATCACAAGTCATGTACATACTGTGCCCACGTCACTTGCTTAGCGACTAAGATGACGGCAGGACGTGCTGGAGGGGCAAAGTCCGGCTGCCAGCTGATCCCAATACAAGAACCCTGTCCAGACTGTGGCAGAGCTCTGCTATGGGGGGAATTGGTCCGTAGGTGCAAGGCTAACAAATGGTAGGTCTGGAGCACATTTTTCAAGTGTTAACAATTAGGATATAAAATCAATGCCAACTTGTGGGCGTGGTTCCCTTTCTATTCAGAAATTGTAAGGTTTTAGTAAATGTTGCATATTATCTACTAAATCAGTGTCACGTCAACTAAATAGACTTGATTTGCTTTCTTCTCTCCCTCACTTCCATTTAGATTTGATGAGCTCCCAACGTTGCCACCGACTGGTTAGACGAGCAGAAACTGTGCTAGCCTATCCTGATAATTTGGATCATAACTGAATCTAAAGACGGGGTGGGGGGACTGAATCTGAAGACAGAGGGAAACTGAATTACGAAACACATGATTGTGATTGGAGTGTATTATTGGAAAATGCTTTCCTTATAAAATACTAAATTTATGTCGCTTATTTTTGACCCACCAGTGCCAGTGCTTGTCTTTTTCTGAAGTCTGTGGTTATTGTTTAGTTGATCTTGTTCTGATATTGTTAATTTTCTTTACCCCTTGCCAATTGATATGTACATTTACATGCACGGGCCAAGTTCTGCAAAGCCACACATCATTCCTCATTTTGGGAACTTTCTTAATATTCCCTTTGTGACGTTGCGATATATTACATGCAAAAAATATATATATATACACCAAACATGTGAGTCATACGTGAGACTTTTAGTTAGTGATATGTTAAAATAAAGTAATTAGTAGTGCTGATTAAAAAAGAATTTGTCCAATGTTCTTTTTGTCTCCAATGACTGAAATTAGCATTGTTGGAATTTCCACTCTTTCATGGGACACTTGTAGTCAGACCCTGGGGCACTACTACTGCCGTCCAAACAATTCTGGCCCATCCCACACCAGCCGCAATCCTGTTTGGCGATGCAAGCTGAACATGAACGGTTCTGTTTAGCATTGCAGTCGGAACAGCTAGCTGAGCAGTCACTTGGGATAGTCTCGGACAGGGGGCAGGACCATGGGTTGTTGTAAAACAGACAAGAGTAATCAACGATCCGCTTGAAAAATGGAGCCAGGCCAGGTTCCACATCTGAGAACATATTGAAACACACTGCAAAGTTCGCAATGGTGTCTTTCAGACCATTGATGGAATTGGGAATAGTTCCATAGAGTCCATTGCTACTCACATCCAGAACAGAAAGCGAGGCCATTCGTCCTACGCTAGCTGGAAACTTTCCCGTCAGGTTGTTGCGAGACAAAAACAGTGACTCAGTTAACTTGCAGTCATCAAAGTTATCTGGAATGTTACCTGTGATTGTGTTGTCCGACGCTTCAAAATCCGTCAGTTTTTTCATGCTGCAGATGCAGTCGGGGAGCTGTCCAGTGAGGGAGTTGTTGAACACCCTAAACCCTGTCACTTCCTGGAGGTGGCATATGGACGATGGGAGGTTACCAGACAACTGGCCATCAATGAGGACCAGGTACTGAACTTTGGACCACTTGTCACCGATCCAGGAGGGGAAGGGGCCTGAAAGAGAGTCCATTTGGACATTGAGTAGTTCTGTCATGGATTGATACTCGTTTGGGAGAACAGGATCATCCAACTCATTATAGAAGGTCCAAAGCCTTTGTAGCTTAACCAAATTGCCGAAAGAAGTCGGGAGATCCCCTCTGAGCATGTTTCTGGACACCACCAAATCTGTGAGCAAGATGCTATCACCAATCCCATCAGGAAGGTGCCCTGTAATCAGGTTATCAGAGACATCCAGAGTTTGCAGCTTTGGGGCTTCAAAAGTAGTTGGAAAGACACTTTTGATCTTGTTACCGTAAAAAGCTAGTTGTGTCAAATTGACCATGGATATTACTGAAGGTAGAGTGCCTGATATTAAATTAGTGTTGAAATCTATGATCTGCAGGGACTGTATTACGAACAGGCCATGAGGTATCTCACCCGTCAGTACGTTGCTGTATATCCGGATGGCCTGCAAGGCAGTAACCTGGGCCAGCTCAGAAGGGATGTCACCATCTAATCCATTGTAGGCAAGGTCTATTTCAAGTATGCGTCCTTCCAAACAGTACAGGCCATACCAGTAGGGATAGGTGCAGGGGTCTCCTTGCATCCAGCCGGAGTTGTTCAACCATTTGGCTCCATTAGTGGACTGGTAGAGCGCCTCCATTGCTGCACGGTCTCTTGGGTCTGTTGGCTTGTCCTGGACAGACTTTGGCCTTGACTTCCTCATGGCTTTCAGTAGCTCTTCTTGTCTTAAATGCATCTCTTTGTGAAATTCATCTTCACTTTGCTTCAGTGCAGCCTCTCTCCTTTCTCTGTCTCTGCCTATCAGTTCCTCACGAGAATACTGCTTGGGTTGCACGACTCCAATAATAAAAGTTAGGACAGTACATAACAGAATGGTGGACTTCATGGCTCTTCCGGCTCTTAGCGAGTGCTATAGATACGACTTGCAGGCACTACTAGTAAGTTTTATAATGGATCCTCACCTCGGTTTACAATGTAATTACATATTACATCCGTCTTCGCCGGAAGAAAACCTTAACATCTTGTTAACTGGTAAAGTATCACTACATCACCATTATATTTGGCGATACTTTATCAACTACAGTTTAAGTTGGTTACACGCACGCGCGTGTTTGGACAGTGTGGATAATGCTGTTTGATGGTGCTTTTGTTGTTGTTGTTGTTGTTGTTGTAATTACATAGATATGTTTGCAAGGAAGGAAAAATTAGAGCAATTATCACTCTCCATGAGCTCACATTTGAGTTGAATTCATTAGAGTTGAACTTGGAGCTCTCACTGTTTTCTCCCTGAGTACATTATTATTATTATTATTATTATTATTTACAACCACTATATAACAAAGAGAATTAAAAGAGATGAAATGTGACATAATGGGTGGATGAAGGACTACAAGAGAGCAGCCTAGTTAGCTAAAAGAAAAGAAAAGGTATATAAATGATAATAATTATGTGAACAGAACAAGTGTTTACAGATTAATTTCATGCTATGTATCATAGCAGCCATTGCAGGTAGTCGAGGTGGATGCCAGACCTTACATTCCATAGCTGCTTGTTCCTTGCCATGTACATCATCTTTCATGTTACCTTTTAGCTACAACAGCAATCTGGGACAGTTTTATCAGCATTTTGTCTCTTGTTAATTTGAGCTGGTCATATGCTTAAAAAAAAAACCAGTGACTGATAATAAAATTAGCTAGCTATCCCCTAAAAAGTGTTGAAAGTGTTTGGAGAGAGATAATGTTTTGTAAATAAAAGTGCTGTAAGTGGCTACGGGATTCTACAATAGTTAAAAAGTTGCCGGGAGTGAAGTGCTGTATCCTGCTGTATGCTACTTCGTCGCTTAGTGAGTTCCTTTTAAAAGGTTTCTATATCGACTGGCACCTGCGAACAGGTATATTATAATTACATTCATAGATAGTTGGTTATAGCTATTCATGCACTGTGTATTGTAGAAGTGGTAACATGCTATTCCGATTAGAGGCATGAACTGTTCAGCTAGAAAGGGCTGATTCTTTCAGTTCGGCCTGAGCTTTGTTTATCCAATTAGTTGGAAGTGTTACGGTAGTTAACTTCGGTATACATTATGGACACATTCTTAAAGGAATGGAATACGAAGTTTGGACCTGGAGTGGAGCCACCGGAATGGGTTTTGAGTTTGGGACCAATACTTCATCAACAGCCAGAAAATGTCGGAAAGATTATTACCGAGTGTATTGAAAGAATAGACAAACTGAAACAGCAGTTGGACGGAGAGCTATTCGTTTTATCGTGGCTACGGAAACGTAAGGCGTCAGCCGTGAAAGTAGAAACAGTTGTTGATAGCCGACCTGAGCAAGCAAATCACGTGCAGGAAGACGTCTTTGTGGATTCCGTCGACCAAAGGGAACCTTTGGTAACCAGTACAACGTCTAAAAAGCCCAAACTAGTTGTAAACATATCCAGTAACTCTTCTCCTAACTTCGACACCGCTTCAGACCGGTTGGTCCCGTCTAGAAGTGAGGACTCTCCCAACAGTTCAGAATATTACACTGCTGGGCCCAATTCTTGCTCTGATACCACTTCTCTTTCAAATCTAACTGAGGAAGAGCCATCTCCTGTTCTCGTACGACAGAGGTTCAACCAGCACGTAACCTCTAGCGACATCCAAGTTGCTAAGCTAGTTAGAAGTAAAGTTGGAGGAAAGCACTGGTCTTGTCTCAACCTTAGCCAAGTGGCTACTGACGGAATTAAGATATTTTGCAATTCTCCTTTGAAAGCCAAGCGCAAGCGTTATCATAGTGCTCCTGACTTGGATTTGAAGGTGCATCGCACAGATAGTTCAAAGAAGCGTGTCTTTTCAGACCCCTGCAGTCAAGGTGCTCGTGATGAAATTGAGACCAAGCTGCTACAAGGTGATTATTCTCCATTGCCTCCATTAGTGTCTAGAAAAGTGTTCAGTAGCTCAGCAAATCGGCCCGGCAGCTCTCGAACTTTGCCAGGGAATCGAGTTCGAACTAATTCGGAGAAATCCTCTCCTGTCAAGGTATCATATTCTGGTCAGGTTGTTTTAAGAGATAAAACTAAGAGAGGTCGTTCTTTCTCCATGGATGGTGGCGGAACTTCTTCTATGGCAGGCAAGAGGTCAAGCAACGGTTACACAGACTACCTTGAAGGTTGTAACTATGTGACTTCACCCACGGGGACAGAAGACGATGAGGACCCAGCTCTGATTAATGTCATGGCTAGCCGTTACCGTGGCACGCTGAGGACTCCTAGGACGTCTACCAGCCAGGCACCGTCTTCTCCAGACCCTGATAGCATGACGAGCCCTGAGACTGGGTCGTCACGTCACTACTCGGCTTCAGGCTCCGAGTGTGATGCATTCCCTCTACAACTGCCTCAAGGCAGCGATGGCAAGCATGTATCATCTTTTGTTCGCCGAAGAAACACGTTGGACTCTTCCCCCGTCAAGAGAGTGTCTTATTACTCCGACGACGAGTGCTTGACGCCAAGAATCGATCCCGGAAGCCCATTTGGGAGCCAAGGGTGCAGTCACAGAAATTCACGAAGTTCAAACGGTATATTGGACGAAGAAACGGGTATGGAGTTTACATTGAAGAGAACTCATCATGGCGGCCCAGCGGGCGATGCCATGGACCACACCCTCGTCACCTCTCGAAAGAGAAATAGCACAGAGAATGGCACATCACCAAGTCATCAGGTCTCTCAAGAAGACAATGAAGATGATCAGCTCACGAAGACCTTGAGGGCATACAGCATTAATGTTAGGGATTTCAGTAAAAGTTTTGATGAATCTCCTGACAGCCTGTCTGGACTGGGTCGACTTGAAGTAGACATAGCAGCCACTCTATCGAAGTTTGGAGACCGTCCTGAGATGAGCATGGCCGGCTTGCTAGACGTCAAAGAGAACCGGCAGATGAACACAGATCCGAGACACCTCGGGGTTGGCACGAGCTCCACTCTGGATGAGCTGTACGAAGATAGCATTGAAGTTGACGACGCCACAATTTCTGCTTTTACCATCAGCAATGACTATTTGTGCAGCTCCAGAAGCAACTCCGCCAACTCTCTGCCGGGTCTGTTCTCTGATAATGCCAGTGGGGCATCGTCGTCGCCTCCAGACCAGGAATCTCCGTCACACTCATCATCATCGTTGTCTTCTGCTGGTGTATCAGCGATGGCTACTTCGGTGACCATGCAGGGGGTCAATTTACGTCCAGTGGGCGCTGGGAGGCGAAGAAATATGAAGAGATTGGGTAACGCTGATTTGGAAGCGATGACTGTTGGTAGCAACATGGGAGGTAGAGGTGGGGGGCTGGGCGGGTCCGACACTGATGATAAGTCCATTTCATCAGCAAGCTTGAATTCTGAGGAGGATAGTTCCGTTCCTACCAGTCCACAAATGGCTGAAGCGGAAGAGTCAATGGTGAGTCCATCTCAAGAAGAGTGTGGGTAGTCAAGCATAGACAGATACCAGTAAATAAGTGAGGGTGGGATGTAGTGAAATATGCTTGTTTGTTTGTTGTTGTTGTCTTGTGAATCATCCCTGATAACACGTTAGAAATGGCTCTACATTGTATTGCAGTCTACATAGTTCTTGTTGTTTGCCTAAAGACCTATGTATGGAAGCAGTCCTATCTGTTTCAGTGTGTTAGTCGTGGTTAGTAAAGGGTGAGTTGGAGTCATGCTAGTGATGTTTGTTGGGATCAGTTTTGTTTCCAAGTGTACGGCACAACTAAGTGTCCCATATTGGTTTGGGGAGAAAAGTGTCAAGTCTGAAAGTTAAAAAACAATGTTTTGAGTTATTTTTTCTTTTCAACTTTCTTTCTCGTGCTCTAGTTGATTGCTGATGATATTTGGTTATTGATTAGCTGTTGGAATCATGTGGGTTGCTTGCTCCATCTACCGTTTTCCATTGTTGTGCTCCTGTTCAGCCTCTGATAGCTAATTGCATAGGGCAGTCTCTCCAGTCGGTCATCTTTGCCAAATAGGCAATTCTGTGATCCTTCACACTTGGCATGCAAAGGTCATGAAGCTATGGGCATGCGAATATGAAGGCCATAAGCAGTCCATTGCCGGCTCTCTGTTGTGTGGAATAAGTTAGTGCAGATTTGCTGATGATGCTGTGGTTGCCTTGACAGTCTGTGTGTGTGTGTGTGTGCGCATGTAAAGCTGTTGTTTCTCGTTCTGATCCACAACATCTATTTTATTGTCCACCAATTTGTAAGACATGAGGCGAACTATCAAATTAGAGTTATCTTTTTGCTTCGTCAGTGTCTGGCTCATTTTTTGTTGTTGTTTGTTGTTCCAGTGGAGGTGTGCAGTTCCAGAGAGGAAGTGACTAGCACCTTTTGTTTGCTGTCAGTATTTAGTGTTATGTTTTTGAAGATTGTTATACTCGGTCAAGTTTACTGGTAGTTCAAAGCTCAGTGCTAATCAGCCAATGCTTACTCTTCCATTAGATATGAACTTCACAATGTAATATGGTGGAAATTTATGCATGGGTGTGAAGTGCAGTTGTATTATGTAGTTCAGCAGTACAGTCTTACCAGCCAGTGAAGAAGATGAACTTGGGTGGAGAGAGAGGGGGAGGGGCACCTGGTCGTTTCTTCGGCACTGGCTGTGTGTCGACTGTTAGTCTGGCTGTGATGATGGTTAGGGTTTATTTCAGAGAGAGAGTGTGTCACCTGTATTGTGAAGGATGTACAGACAACTTGTGAAGCGAGTCTTGCACACTTTCTGTTTGCACTCGCCAAGTGTGGAGCCTGTGAGACGTGGGGGTGTTGATGAGTGTCACATGATTGCCTTGTACCCTCTCATTCCCCTGGTGCGATAAACTCTCCCAACCCACCCACTCACCCCTCCCACTTCACCCATGCGACAAACCTCTCTATTTTTCCAACTAAAAACAAGTTGTTGTTCATTTTACTGATATAAATTTTAGTTTCAGCAGAAGAATGTGCTACCAGAACCTTTTTTTTTCTTGTCACTAACAACTTTCTTGTTGTCTAGTAAAAAGCATTTTAACTAGATACTCACTTTCAAAAGGCATGAACTGCTTGCCTTGTAAGAGTGCCCTGTACAGCTAGCAGGACTCCCTTTATGTGTGTCTGTGTGCGTAGCTGCAAGGCTTCATAAATGGTAAAAAGACAAGTTGACCGACAGCCAAGAGTAGTAGCAACTACTCCATTGACATCTTAGCTTCCACTCAGGCTTGATCTTTATTATTTATTTCCTCCATTTGGTTCAAAGATATTAAACCAGTTGTCAGTAATTTGGTAATAAGTCTCGTCTTTGGTATGATTGAGGGGAGCGTTAGAGGTCACTCTGTGCGTTTGTGTGTGTTCAAGTGTTGGTATGTGTGTGTGTATGTTTTCATTTGTGTTTTTGTATGTGGAGGAGATATGGTGTGAAAAAAAATATTACAGTAATTAATATCTCCATTTGCCTTTACATGTATGTATCAGTGTTTTTTGTTTTTTTTTGGATGTATAGTTTGTTATTGTTGTTGTTATTATTTCATAACTCGTTGTTGCTCATTATTTACTGACATATTGCAACTCGTTCTCACCAAGCTCCACTTTGCTATATAAAGAGAATTGCAGAGTTTGGCAGATTATTACTATGTCTGGGCCAAGTTGACTCCCCCCCCCCCCCCCCCCCCCCCCCCTTTTTTTTTTAATCTAACCATTGTGTGTGGATGAGGCATACGTGAGGTTGCCGGTACACATATTGGGGAGCTCATTGTATGTAGCATTAGTGTCTTCACACATGGCCCCGCACACACGCACACACAAGTGAGTTTAAGATGGCTTCCATTTGATAGTTCCATGTGAGTGTATGTGTGTGTGTATTTTCACAAGTGAGAAGACGGCAGTACTGTTGTCTTTCTTGCCTTTCTAGCTTATGTTTGGTTCTATTTCTTTTAGTGGTTTCAGTTTGGTGTGGGTGTTGCTGTTTTTTTGTTTTGTTTTTCATTCTTTGATATCTTCATTCCCATTCCAAGAAAAAGCCATCTACTAAAGGGTGTAGAGTAGTTTATTTTTAGCATTCCACTAGTCTTAATTGCCATTTTGAAGACTTGTGCAAGGAATGCATGCCTTCGGGCGTCCACCAGTTCTCTGTTATGTCTTCTTCTACTGCTGTGCAGCTTTCTATTCATCTCTGCAATGACATGAATGCCGTTACTTAGTGTTGATTTTTCCTCCACTTCCTCTCCCTTTCCTCTTACGTGCTAGGTGGGTTTACTCACCTTTTAAATTATTCAGGATGGCAGTGTTTTGCATTTAGTATGACTGGGGGTGGGAAAATGAGGTGGGGGAGGGGAGGGGGGGGGGGAACGCAGAATAGCCCATAAGCAAAATTGTTAGTTTGTATTGCAACTAATGGCTCTGGCAATTGGTAGGACAGCTGTTTTCAAGGTGTTAAATAGAGGTCGTGGCAGATGTAGAAAGAAAAAAAGACCACCTTTGTATAATGAAATGTCAAGTGTGAGGTTGTGACCCACTCGCTGTTGCGAGGTCGTTATTGGACGCATTCAGCACACCAACCTGCCCCTTTGCTGCTAAAGAATTGATTCTCCTTTCATGGCAGCTGTTGGAAGTGATGCATGAAACTGCCAAGTCCTTCAACTCACTGCTGTTGCCATAGCTGCTGGTGTTCACTAACAACATCTTGCACTTCTATTCCACACTTCCTGGTTCCTATTCACTTGGCTACTCTGTTCTATTCCACTTGGTTGCTCTGTTCCATTCCACTCAAGCATTCCATACTATTCTTAAGTCCGGTCTTCTAAGTTGCTCAGGCTGGATTTGGTTTTGTGTAATGTGTTGGCCAAGTTAGCTCTTTCTCAACTCTGTACACTTGTGTGTGTCTTGCCAAGTCCATCTTATGGAGGGCTGGAGGGATAGATGGATGAAGTGAAGGGAGTCTATCTCTTTAAGGGTAATAGTAATTCTAGCATTTCTGTGTATAAGTTCTGTGAGAGTTTCCACTTAGTACCTGGGAAAAATATTTCCCTAGAGGAAGTTGCTATTTTGTATTACCAATTATGCAACATTGTTTGTGAAGTCCAGTGATGAATAGGTGAATACACTGGTGTGTGTTTGTATTTCATTTCTTGTGTGTGTGTGTGTTTTATTTGTGTGTAAGTGTGTGTGTGTGTGTGTGTGTGAGAGAGAGAGAGTATGTGTGTGTGTGTGTGTTATTTGTGTGTAAGTGAGTGTATATGTGTGTGAGTATGTGTGTGTGTGTGTGTGTGTGTGTGTGTGGGGGAATCGTTTTGTATTTTGTTATTGCTTAGTTCAGGTCCCACCTGTGGCAAACACCATGCTATTGGCAAGGGCCATATATCATGACACCACTAGTAACATCCACATGGTTCTTATCCCACCAGAAACACACACACACACACACACGCACACACACACACACACACACACACACACACCACACCACACACACACTGTGGCTGAAGGCCTGTTACTAAGCAGTGTTACTATAGTGGTTGTAGGAACAAGTTTCAATATGGGGGGGGGGGGGGGGGGGGGAGATGTTTCAATATGAGGAGGGAAGACTCCACAAACAAGTGTTTGTGGTTTAAAGTGCTCATGTTTGGAAGGTGTGGTCTGTAAGCTTATTAATATACATTACAGGGATTTATACAGGATTCTTCTGTAGAGGGGAGAATTTTGTAGAGTTTTAAAAAAACTGACAAAGAGGGCATCTCCACTTCTGTGGCTTAAAGTGAACTAGAAAGTGTTTGATTTTGAAGAAGTGTCGGACATTTTTAAACCAACTAACTTTAGAGCAAGGCTATATTTTTTACATCTTATACTGATCATTCAGTCAGGGTAAAAAATTGGGGGGGGGGGGGGGGGGGGGAAGGATCTTAGGCTCCCGTAGTCTGAATGAGACCCTGTATTGAATACAGGCAGCTTGTTCAGTTCACTTTTTTTGCAGTTAGAGTAGTTTTCCTGTCTGTGACTAGCTGTGTAATCCCAGGTTCTTCCCTACCATCAACTTGTTCTTGTTTGAATTCTGTATTGTTAAAAGTTGAGTAGTATGTGTTCATCACTTGGAATGTATGTATGTATATATGTATGTATGTATACATGTTTGATGGATGTCGTAATACAGATGTGTGTGCTTATTAGGTTAGATGTTCAGTACTGTATGTGTGTGTGTGTGTGTGGGTGTAAGGTTTGTATTTGTGAGTATGTATAGGATTAATTACTGGCAGTGGTAGACACTGTGTGCTTAGCCACGCCCATTCATGCTACTTTGGTGCACTACTTCACACTGATCAGTGTTTGGTCATGTACATCTTACTGCTCATAGAATTCAACTTTAGCTAAGGGACTATATAACTTACGTACAAAAATTCTGGGGGGGAGGGAAGGGGGAGGAGAGAGACTTGAGGGAAAGATCCTAAGAGCCTCTCTATCAATTCCTGGTATGTATGTATGTGTGTGTGTAGCCATATGTTGATGTTTCCAGGTGTTGATATCGTACATGTGTGTGTTTGTGTGTGTTCACTTGTTTATTCCATGTGAATTATAATGTGTAAACTACAAAGTTCAAATCGGGGACACACACACACACGCACACTTACACATACATACACACATGTGTCATGAAGACTTGCACACACATGTTATCATGAGCATGTACATGCACCATGTTTTCTCCATGTGAAAAGGGGGACACAACGAATGACTTGCGAGTGAGGAATGTGGTGGATTGAATCAGCTCAACTGATCTCAGAGAAATGTTGTTGACATCTAGCTGGAGTGATGTTTGTTGTTATTATTGTTATGTTGTTCTTTTTGTGACTGCATGTGCTCACTATCCCAGTCTCCTGACTCGCGTCTCTCCCGTATGTTCCCCGTGCGTCATAGCACGGTCGTTGTCCACGGAGGAGAACAGCTGGTCATCAGGAAGCTCGTCATAGTGGGCGTCCTCTCTGCGGAAAAGACGTACATAGAATGCCTCTCAGTGGCTATGGAGGTGAGCTGGTTTGGTAAAGGGTTGTGACCAGGATTTTGAATATCAACTTTAATACAATCTGAATGTATTTATCACTGTCCGTATATCTAACCCATTGGTGGTTGACTGAATTCATTCCGTGGTATCTATAATACACTAGTATGATCAGCATTACACACTTTATGATTAATTGGACACATAGAGGATATTGAAATTTCTATAAAATAGAAGTAATTTTTGGCCCTGGGCAAGCCAATTGATGTTAGTCAGGGCTATAATTCCTCAGCACAAGCCAGTAAGGGTTACTGCACTCGGCTGTTAACTTTGGACTTGTGTTTAAATGCTCTATTTCAATGATTCATTTCTGGAGGGTCCTAAAGCTAGGAAACATCTTCCTAAGGCACACACACACACACACACACACACACACACACACACTGTTGGTTGTTTAACTTTAGAAGGTATAGTGATAAATAGAACCTGTATTCCGATCTGTGTACCCATCTCAAAACATACTAGCTGGATAATGTCTTGGGAATTTCTACTTGAATTCAGACTGTATAGAATATCATTCTCTACTGCACACCTCACACATGTGGTAATAGTTGGGGGTGGATGTAGTGACTGAAGTTGAATGAATGGTAAGTCCGATAGTTGAGAAACATGGTCGATTGCTTATTCTCCACTTTGACTTTTATACTTCACGCACACATGCACATATGCTCTACTCTATCTAGGAAACCTAGATTCGAATCCCTCCAGTTATATGTACAAACAGTACTGTGTCTGATCCGTGCTAGATCTGGGTGGTTGGGTGGAGATTACTGAGAGTTGGTAGTTTGCTGCCTTAGTCTATCCACTGAGGATGACACTATTAGAAGACCAGTAGCCAAACATCTTTTATAATGACATGTCTTGAAATTATTTTTCAGTGGAATCATGAAAATTTTGAGTATGAAACATTCGTATAAATAATACACACATACTTCGTTTTCCCATTGACTGCTTCTACTAGCATTTCACTGGCTCTCCGTGCTCACCAATTATACATGATTGTGCAGCGGACATAAACTTCCTGTAAGGTAGTGAGCAGCTACATCATGTATAGGAAGTTCCTCTATTTGTGTGTGTGTGTGTGTGCGTATACAAACACGGACATGTATGGCTTGAACTCCCCGATCAACTTGAGTACTCTCTCTCTCTCCAGTAGTACTCAGATTGCCGTACTTGAATGTAGCTCTCTTGTCTACTCATTCTCTTCCTCCTATGGATGTGCAGCGAGAGTGCGTACGTGTGAACTAACTCACGTGTGAACATGTGCCTGAGGGTATGGTATGTTGAAGACACAGAGCATATAGTACTGGCATGTTGGTTGCTGGTTGGCTATTAAAAAAGGGGGAAGAAAGATGAGATGGTTGAACAGATGCTGTGGGTTGGCAAGTGCTGATGTCTACAGTGGATGGGAGAGAGAGAGAGTTAGTTAGTTAGTTGGCTTTGCCTACTCAAGCTTCTAAGTGCACTTTAGTTGGTTCTTCTGAAATAAGCAACCTGTGGCCTTTGACAGTAATGTAACTATAGTTTCAACACAACCCAAAATCTTTACTATTGTTGTTGTTGTTGTTGTTGTTGTTGTTGATTTAGTATTATCGCAAGCCTCTGCTGGCCAGAACGACAGTATCGCAGCCTATCATCCCAGAGAAGGATATTAACACTATTTTCTATCGTATTGAGGACCTTCATGCACTGCACAAGAGTCTCTGTGATCAGCTGGAGGCCATTTTGATCAACTGGTCTGTCCTCTCTTGTGTGGGTGACTTCTTTGTGGATCTTGTAAGTGTAAAGTTGTTTCGAGATGAGCTATGGTGGGCAGGGTTATGGGTGTGGTTTCAGTATAAAAAGTGGAGGTTTTTGTTTTTTTGTGCATGTGCCTTGTTGATTATAGCCATTGGCAGGGCAGTGGGTGTGGTGCCAGTGGGTAAAGTATTGGTAAATAAATTTATTACTGATTTATTATTGTTAGGTGTGGATTCTACTTTCTGCATGTTTTTTGTTGTTGTTTTGTTTTTAATTCTTGCTGTTGTTTAATAGTTCCACTTGCCCCCCTTCCCCCACCCCTTGTAGTAATTTTTTATGCTTTATTTGGTTTTATTTGGCATTCCATGTGTGATTGCCGAGCGATGAAGCTGAAGCAGTAATTTGCCTACCATTTTCTCCCCTTGTATGAATAATGAACTATAGCACAGTCACTCTTTTCCTCCCTGCTGGACTTCTCTTTCTCTCTCTCACTAATTGTCTTTGATACTGTGATGGATGATGGACCATTGTATGTGTGTGTGTGTGTGTGTGTGTAGTGTCGGAATCTCAAGCTGTACAAGGACTATGTGGAGATGTTCCAGAAGGCTGTCGAGTGTCTGAATAGAAACAAAACAGAAAACCCACAGTTCAAGAAGTTCATAGAGGTATGGGGAATCAGAATAACAAGATGGAGGTGGGGGAATGGGAAGATGTGGTCACAAAGGAGGGTGAAAGACAGGAGGAGGCATTTTTCTAAAAATGTTGCCCAAAATTTTGTTTTGCCAACTTCACTATATAATAAAAGCAAACCACAGGACTTTCAAATGCACTCACGCACAATAACAGCAAAACTGAACAGCTGGATAGGCCAGCCATCCAGTGATTATTGAAGGAGCTGTATTTAGCTTACACCATAGAAACACAACAAGCCAGAATAAAATAATTTAACTTCTGTCGTTTATAAGATGACCCATCCTTTCAATGAAATAGAAACATAACAACTAGCACTTTATACCAGTGGATGTTTGTTAACATGTCGGGTTCTCTGTAGGTTTCAGTACTTTATACCAGTGGATGTTTGTTAACATGTCGGGTTCTCTGTAGGTTTCAGTTTCATCTTCACTTTATTGTGGGGTTTCAACTTACCAACAATGTAAGTCGGGTTCTCTTCAACCCTCATTTTTTTTCTTAATTAGAACAGGTGTTATGCTTGAGAGCCAAGCATTGCCAACTAGGATGGGCCAAAAGGAAGAGCATCATGGTAGAGCTCGAAGACAACAGGCACTTAGCCATATTGAGACATTTGATCATATATCAGTACACACACACACACATACATACGCATACAACATTCGCTGAGTTTGGTTAGAGCAGTTGGTTCAATGAACTGGGATGCAAAGTGATAGAAGCAACAACACCGGATCATAGTGGGTGCCAAATGACTCTGTTAACTGTGTGTGTGTGTGTGTGTGTGTGTGTGTGTGTGTGTGTGTGTGTGTGTGGATAGGTGTGTGTACATGCAACAGGTTAGAAAGATAGGGGAATAGAATGAAGATATTTTTTATAGTTAGATGACGGAGAAGGTGGTGTGGGTATATATGTTCATATCGGTATTCTGTCTTCTCAAGTGCAGAGAACTAGTCGATAGTTTCTTTCTGTGTCCTGTTTGCTCATCTGTTGGTTTGTTTAGGATGTGTATGCTACAGTGACAAAGACCAACACGGATATCCCCAAGATCAATGGTACGTACATCTGGGATGACTCACCGAGTGGGGGTGTGGCATTTCTCTTGTTCTATGTCAACCCATCACATCTCAAGTTTACACATGTAGTGTGTGTGTGTGTGTGTGTGTGTGTGAGTACAAGTAAGACATTGAACAACACGACTACTTTCTTCTAATGTCTGTCTAGACTACATACACTATCTGTTTACTGAAAGATATTACTCTTATAGTAAAACTAAAAATTTACTTTCTAATTGGTAGTATATATAGATAGCTAGTCTGTAGTAGCTAGGGTATATAGTTAGCTAGTCTGTAGTAGCTAGGGTACATAGTTAGCTAGTCTGTAGTAGCTAGAGTATGTAGTTAGCTAGTCTGTAGTAGCTAGGGTACATAGTTAACTAGTCTATAGTAGCTAGGGTATGTAGTTAGCTAGTCTATAGTAGCTAGGGTATATAGTTAGCTAGTCTGTAGTAGCTAGGGTATGTAGTTAACTAGTCTGTAGTAGCTAGGGTATATAGTTAGCTAGTCTGTAGTAGCTAGGGTACGTAGTTAGCTAGTCTGTAGTAGCTAGGGTATATAGTTAGCTAGTCTGTAGTAGCTAGGGTATGTAGTTAACTAGTCTGTAGTAGCTAGGGTATGTAGTTAACTAGTCTGTAGTAGCTAGGGTATATAGTTAGCTAGTCTATAGTAGCTAGGGTATATAGTTAGCTAGTCTGTAGTAGCTAGGGTATGTAGTTAACTAGTCTGTAGTAGCTAGGGTATATAGTTAGCTAGTCTGTAGTAGCTAGGGTATATAGTTAGCTAGTCTGTAGTAGCTAGGGTACATAGTTAGCTAGTCTGTAGTAGCTAGGGTACATAGTTAGCTAGTCTGTAGTAGCTAGGGTACATAGTTAGCTAGTCTGTAGTAGCTAGGGTAATAGTTAGCTAGTCTGTAGTAGCTAGGGTATGTAGTTAGCTAGTCTGTAGTAGCTAGGGTATGTAGTTAGCTAGTCTGTAGTAGCTAGGGTATGTAGTTAGCTAGTCTGTAGTAGCTAGGGTA
>WLWD01006154.1_pt1:0-12500 | contig 144458 bp, 121 predicted proteins | sample 6712731 | NCBI WGS metagenome assembly WLWD01 (sample SAMN12718690, study PRJNA576275) | sponge metagenome | isolation source: marine sponge | host: Mycale hentscheli | place: New Zealand: South Island, Marlborough, Capsize Point | collected 2014-11-01
TGAGGAGTGTGGTGTGTGGGCTATCATTGTGTGTTGTGTGTTTACTGAAGGATGAGGAGTGTGTGGTGTGTGGGCTATCATTGTGTGTTGTGTGTCTACTGAAGGATGAGGAGTGTGGTGTGTGGGCTATCATTGTGTGTTGTGTGTTTACTGAAGGATGAGGAGTGTGGTGTGTGGGCTGGTCCAACACAGCAACGAGAAGATAGACAGAACTCGGGCCCTGGCCTGCCAGAAGTTGATGGGTGTGGTTTATCATGCCCCTCCTCTTCCACACATTCTACAGCACCATCGTCTTCAACAGATTTATCAAGAGTGAGTGAGTGGGTGGGTGGGGGTGAGAGAGGGAGGGAGGGAGTGTGGTGGTTGGTAATAAATTGTACTAGATGTACCTGTTGTGTATGCATATGTGCACACGTGCTACTAATGAGTCACCAAGTCACCAGTGCAGTGCTAGTATTTCAAGCTATTTATATAACTACTCATTTATAAACTAATGTAAAGATCCAAGGAGTACATCTATGTGTGTGTGTGTGTGTGTGTGTGTGTGTATGTGTGTGTGTGTGTGTGTGTAGTATTTCGGGGTCAGAGGTCAACCATGCTACTCCACATCTCACTTTTCCCGTCACGGTGCAGCTGTTGGGTTTGCCGGAGTACCGAGACCACACCTTCCTGGGCCTGATTGTCAGTGTGGGCGGGCTGACAGAGTCTACGGTAAGTTTCAATCAGTCTACATGTGCTCGTGTGCATCTATGAATGTTGTTATGAAGGTACGGGAGTCAGGGTCAGCTCTGTTGGACTACCTGCGTCCCATCTCTGCAGATGCTGACTGTCTTCTTCCTTACACGGAGAGTCTGGTGGAGATAATGCGTAGTCACGCCCAGGAGGCACGCCTCATCACGCCCCTCTTTAAGACCCTCGATCTTCTCTTCAGTAATGGGATATTTGATGTCTTTAACAGTTTGGAGAGGTAAGGAGGAGGAATGATGAAGTGCTTGGAGAGGGACTGGTCGTTATCAATTTGTTGTTGTTTTTGTCTGCAGCCACCCTTTTCCAGAGTCAGTGTTTGAACTATCCAAAGCTGAAATTAAAGGTTGTAAAGATCCAGTCAAGCTCTTGGCCAGCATCAATGTGTCAGTCACAAATACCTGTGTGTGTGTGTGTGTGTGTGTGTGTGTGTGTGTGTGTGTGTGTGTGTGTGTGTGTGTGTGTGTGTGTGTGTGTTCGTTGTGGTGTGTGGATACTTGGGTGTAAAAGTTTAACATGTGACTTATAATGTGTACTATGCAGAGTATCCTCAGAATAATTTTAGTTTTCTAGACTATGGATAGCTTGGCCTTGAGTGCCAATACTGTCTGTTGTTGTATCATAAAGCCTTCAGTGTGCATGCTCAGAGGGTAATAGTTCTGCCCCAGTCTGTCTGATTAGTACTCACTGAAAGCAGCTGCTTCTTGAATAATTTTAAGTGGCATTAAGTCATGTGTGGAGCTTTGTTGAGTGACGTGCCACCTAATGGCACGCCATGATGACATCGTCTAAAATTCAGGAGTAATGGGAAACTTTTCTGCCGACCTGTAGGTTCTGAAATACTTTGTAAGTATTTGCATGCAAATACACGCCTGTCTAGTCAGCATTTTCCCCTCTACTTTGCAACTAAACAAAGAAGCATTCTAAGATACTCAGAAATAAAAACTTGCTAATTGCAGACAGTTCATAAGATTGAAGATGAGTGGTACTCTTACTGCTTGAAGTGTGTAATTGAAGTCTTGTTTGCTAGCCAAGCTTGCCCACTGTCACTTTGCTATTGCTATTGTTACTTATATTATTATTGTTGTTGTATTGATATATCATTTTATGCAAATTAGGGTCTGTGGTCTAATCCAGTTTGTGGCAGTCAGACAGAAATGTATGGGTTACATCATGTATCTTTTGTGCCACGCCTTTCCCAAGGTCAGTTAGACTCCACCTACCTTTCACCCCTTACATGCATCTGTGTGAATAGGTTCGGAAGTCCACTGCCGACCAGTTCTACTTGTCTCTGTTGACCTTTGACGACCTGGTAGAGGAGGAAAGTGTAGATGATGTCACTGGCCTGTTGTCCGAGACTGCCTGGTAAGATGAGGTCACTCTGTGTTGTGTAAATGGGGGATTACTCCATACACTTACACATTAACTAGGGCAGGCACGATTGTCATGGTGCTGTTGCACTACTACAGGCTAGTGTGGTATGCTCTCACCAGACGGCTTGAATCCTTTTCAACACCATACTCAGACTTACCAATGTGTGTGTGTGTGTGTGTATTTGTGTGTTCTAGGGATGGTCCTTTGACAGAGGTGAGAGAGAAGAGAAATGCTCTGTGTAACCTACTCCATCTGCCTATCCCTAAAGTTGTGGTAAGTATTCATTACGTCTGTCACAGCCCACATCACCACACCACTCTGCCTCTTGAACACACACTCCACTGAATAGCCTCAATTTATAAAGCTGCCATGGATTATTGGCACATTCTAGAATGACTTAGAACCTTTTGTACTGTTACTTTTTTTAACTTTTGTTGTGAAATGTTTGAAATTGAAGGTCTTTCTTCAAAAATATAAGAACTGAAATAACACAGCAGTATTATCCTACCCATGTCTTATACAGTAAGCCTTACACATTCTGACTGTGTCTGTGCTCTTCAAGTAGTCATTGTGTACAAACCTGTTCTCTTTAATTTCGATACTTTACCAACTATTAGTTAATGTATGTTATCCTTTCCTTTTGTAGATAAAGTCTGGAAGCAAGCCCAAGGTGAAGAAAGATGACATGGACAGCTATAGAGACTTGGTGGATCGTGCTGGCTACTAGTGCAATAGACTAATGAGGAATAAATGGAAACTGCTCACAAATTCTCACTTTTGTGTTATTTTTTTTATTGCCATCCTATTTCTAAACATTAAGAAATATAAAGTTTTCAGTTGCACTACAGTAAACCAAGTTACTATGGTAATTTCAGCAACATTATTAAAGTGTGCCGCGCTGAGCGTCTGCATATTAGTTCCACACGGCTGGTTGTTCGCTAACCTGGGCTGGATCACAGGAAGGCATGGAACCAACTTCTCCGGTGAAAAATTCAAGTGTTAGCGACGAAGTTATGAATGGGGCGAGCTCTAGTATATATAAAGAAAACGAAGAAACACTTGATCCTAGATTAGATTTCCTTTCGGAAGAATTCGATCCAGTAAAAGTGCTTCAAGTATCTCCAAATGAAGTTCACCTACCACACCCCTCTATACATCCCTGTGACAACCTACAGATTTACTTGTCAGGTGAAATAACTTTTTTTTTCTTTTTGTTGTATCACACACACACACACACACACACACACAGTGGTGCAGGGTACCAGTAGGTATGCTGGGCGTGCTGCAGAGCCGGTCCAGACTGGGAAGGACACCACTGGCAGCATGTCAGATGAAGATCACGTGGGCGGGGCTGGTAGAGCTGGTCATGTGGCTAATGAAGTAGACATTACTGATGCGAGGGGAAGTGTAGCTGATGCTGCAGCCAAGACTGAGTCCACAGGTGCAAGAAAACCTATCAAGACTGTTATAGACTTTATGCGGAGTAAGTGTGTGTGTGTGTGTGTGTACAGGCGTGCACACATAATACTTTTGCTTTGCAGGTTAATTCAATTTGCGTGGGTGTATGTGTACCCTATTCATACTCATGTGCCTGCGTGTGATGTGAAGTTCCATGACGATATTTAGCAACATTTATTGTGGAGTATTGTTGAACGCAATAGAAATGATAGCTGAAAATAAATAGCTATCGAGCTAGGGAGGTTAATATTACTAGAAAACAGACACACTGAGTTGCCCAAACAGCAGAAGAAAAGTGGTGAGGAGACAAAAAAAATCAGAAATAAAAAGACTGGGCTCGAAAAGGAGCTAAAAATATTGTTACTGTAGAGCAGGCAGTACTATAGAAACTATAACTCTTTTTAACTTACAATATTTTTTAGCTGTAGCTTTTTTTTTTGTTTGTTTGTTTTGTTTTGTTTTGTTAGCTGCTCCATAGCTGGCTTGACTGACTTCAATGGGAACCATTTCCTAGTTATATTACATAATTATGATACCATTACTATTATTGTTAGTACTATGCTACTATTATTATTGTTACTATTACTACTACTACTATTACTACTATCTGAGGGAGCCTTTTAAACTTTGAGTTCTATGCTATGATAGCAACAGTAGGAATGTCATGTAGTAGAACTACTGAATCTAAGCAGCAGCCATGACCTGCCAGACAGACAGCAGGAATGCTATGATGTTTGATGTGTGGTGTCTGTAGCACGCTCTCGTAACGGTCCCTTCTCCATTCTGCACCAGTGTTGGGTGGACGGCAAGAGAGTGAGAGTGCTGACTCGGCATTGTGCAGGTGTGAGAGGCGTGTGCACTGGGCGCCTCATTGCATTCGACCACCACATGAACCTTGTGCTCAGAGACGTGGAAGAGTGGTGGGCTCCATTTAAAACAATATGGAATGGGGGGATCACTCTCTCCAAGAATCAACGGAGAAGAAGGAACAAGCAGAAGGCCGTTGCTGGGGAGACATTGGGTAGTCATGATGATGAAGAGGAGGGGGTGTTCAAGGAAGGGTGCTGGCAGAACTGTGGTGGGAAAGGCAGGTGGGAGCGATACCAGTTTGTAAAGCAGCTGTTTTTACGTGGTGACAATATTATACTCGTGTCTAATGTCACATGAGTCTCTGGAAACATTTTTATTATACTTTTTTTTTTCTTCCAATTTTCTATCATTCACAAAACAAAGCAATAAAATGATTATCTAATGTTATGATATAAAATACTATGTTATTGGTGCTGGGGTGAGTGAGCGAGAAAACCAAGTAACAAAATTAAAAGAAGAATAATAAAGCGAAGCCATTGACCAAGTATGACATAAATAATTACATTTCACGACCGTTGAAAACATTTGTGTTATGTGGCCATTGACTCGAAGGCCAATGTTGAATAGTTCTTCGGGAAGAAACCAGCCGGCCCTAATTTCCGCGATGCGTCTGTGTCAAGCAGTTCACCGTACCACCAGATTTCTGAGTCTGAGGGTTTGCTGACCAATACCAAGTCTCCTCTATTGAGTCTCAGTTCGTCTGGCTCACCAGCCGCAAAGTCCCACTGAGATACAAACACTTTGTCCAGTGGGATGTCGGTATTGGTGTACACTTTGTTGGTGTTCACTTCAGGCTCCTTGGGCACTGGAGGAAGTGGGGCTGGCAGTTTGGTAGCAACGGGTGCATTGTTTCTGGCAGCTGCTTTAGGTTTAGTGGGAGTGGGGAAAAACACGTCAGACGGAGGTCCAGGGGGTGGAGACATGGGCGGGGGAGGCTGCAACATGGCTGGCTCCTCATAGTTTTCTTGTTCTATGTCGTTTTGTGGTACTACATCGACGTACTCTTCAGACGAGTCTTGCTGGTCTTGGGCAGGTTCGACAGCCACGTATTCCTCTTCATTATCATCAGATTCTTCCTTGATCTTGTCATCCTCTTCTGTGACTGCCATATCTTCGTATAACTCGCCTTCTTCTTCTACTTCCTGATGGATATCACCCAAACTCTGCGCTCTCTTCTTTTCTCGTGAGGAAGGCACACCTAACGAGCTGTTGATCTGCGAGGCTTGGAGGTTACGGGGAAGAGTGACGCTGCTCATACCGTGTGGAGAAGATGGTGGTAAAAGCCCGTCAGTTGCTGCCGTTGCCTCAGCGTTCTGAATACAACTGAGCCACTTGTCTCTGATCTCTGAAGAAACTGCTCTGAAGTGGTAGTCCTTCTTCTTGCCTGTGCGCTTGTCTTCTTGTGTCATCTTGAAAGCATAATGCTTATTAGAGTCTGGAATCTTTGGTGCTAGACTTGCAGTGAATGAAGTTACTACGATGTAGTTGTTGTAAGTTTTACTGCTTTCCTTCTCGTAGAAGTACATAAGTGGTCCAGCAAGAACGCAATAACGTTTCTGCCAATTTTTGTGATTTCTTCCACCAAGTTTCTCCAGAGGTCCCTTGATTTTGACATTTTTGAGTGAACTGACTTTGACCTTCTCACCCTTAGGGGGCGTGGTGTACACATTGCCCCAGTCCATGGCCATGCTGACTTCGAGGTGGTTCCCGTCCCCACTGGTGGGACCCATCCCCACAGTAGAAGCGTATTCTCCCTCCTCTGGTATCTGAGGGACGGGGGGTGCTGGCGGCTGAATAATGGGCGGGGGAGCCTGCATGGGAGGTGGTAGAGATGATGATGAGATGTTACTTGGCCGTGATAGCACTGGGTCTTCATAGTTTTCTGCTTGATCATCTTCACCTGTATCACGTTACAAACACACAGAGAAAACAACAACTTTAAACTGATTGTAATACACAAAATTACTCGAGCAAGAATTCCAATTTTAAAACCTTGAATTTGTTTAGTCTAATGTCGACAAAAAAACAACAACCCTTTCATTTCTGACAAGTTTGATTAGCTTATTATTTCAGAAACATAAGGTTATGCAACAGTTTGTTTTACAAGGATGTAGGAAACAGTTGGGAATTATATCTCACATGATTTATATGTCACAGAGTCGAAGCTTTGATGACTTAGTGACATCAACTACACACTGAAATATGGCGAGGAACAACTGTTACACAATCTAGAGTCAGCTATTACAAGCTGCTTACAGCAAACGCAGCTATGTATCGGCTCTAATACTTAATTTAAGTAAGACTTAAATTGAGAAAGTGCTATTGCCTAAATCTTCATTGTGAAGCATGCGCCTAAAGCTCTAGTGGCGTGCTTCAGCACAAATGGTGAGTGTGCAGAAGAACGAAGTATAGACAGTGGTCTAAAGTACATTACGAAGCCCTTAAATCCAAAGTTTCCCATCTCTAGCTTTCTTAAAGCCAAAGTGTAGCCTTTAGAAACACAGTGAAGCCAGAACCTTTGCACTTTTAGCGCTGCTACTATGATGTGTTGGCATAGGATTGAAGAAAAAAACTGAATGTAAGTTCAAACATTAACTAGTCTAAGCTAGAGTCTGACGATCTTACCAAATGATTGAAAAATATTACTCTGATGTGTTACTAATGTTGGTCCATTTAAGTGCGTGTGTGTGTGGTTTAATATTTACACATACACACATACACGTCCCATTGGTGATTTTGTCCACTGATAATGTCCACCCACTGTCCTATTTTTTCCCACAACTTAGCAACTAGTACAGGAGGTGGTCAGTGAGTGAGTGAGTGAGTAAGAAGCAATCTCATGTTTCATCAGTTCTTAGAAATGGCCCTTGACCGACAAACTGGCATTAAGTCATTAAAAAAACAGTGAGCGCAGTGACAATAAAAACTGAAAATAAACAATGTTGTTACATAAATTGTGATGTTAGAAATGTATTATGAGCTTGTTTTAGCTAACCAGTTTTACAAATTACGACTACACAGGAAGATACAAGTGATACAGAACTCTCCTGGAACCGGTTGGGAATTAATGTTCATTCATGAATAGACCAGCTCTACTCCAAAAATACATTCAATCCTCACTCACAGAATTCAAGAGTGTATAAATTGTACAAGTATACATACACACATACTACATACACACATACATACATACATACATACATACACACATACATCTATACATACATACATACATCTATACATACACACACACATACATACATACACACATACATCTATACATACATACATACACACATACATACATACACATACATCTATACATACACCAGTACATACATACTTTGCACATGTACAAACACATGCCACACAATGGGTTGTAGTTCATTCCTGGTCCAAGGCTAGCTAGAGTAATGACAAACTCTAGCCTGCAATGAATAAACCAATGAATGAATGTGAGTTCCATGAATAGTCCACCAATGCACTAAATAAGGAGACCTGTGTTTGAAAGGGGGAGTGGCAAGGTCACTGGGGAGTCTGCCAGCTGGGTGTATGAACTCTCGGTGGAATCCCAGGCATGACTGCTGTCTATATAGGGAATTAGTCATCGTATGTTATAGAGATCACATGACCTCTACACACTAAGCATAATGCACAGACTGGTACTTGAAAAGTGCTTGAACTAACACCCCACACAAGTGCACACATGTGACAATGCACACATATGACACGATATCTAGATCACATGTGACATGAACACTATAGCACAAGCACACATGCCATTGTCCATCTGGTTTACGATGACATCACAACTAAGTAGTGCCACACTGTATCCAACTAGTGTCTATTTCAGCTGTCCTTACCACCACATGTAATTGGATAGCTCACACATGCATCATTGGACTAGAGCCACTCAGCCAAAACCACAACAGTGGAAATCAAAACTCACAATTCCATTTAACACCTCAGCTATATGTTTGAGACACAAAGAAAATTTGACTCGAATTTTTCAAAGATTTATCTTTTACCCCTTTCTTGACCGATTTCTATTGGCAATATTTTTTTAAAGTACACAAAGAGGAGTGCCACGTGCCACCATTACACAACTATCCTCCTCAATGTCAGAGACCAGAGATAGCATTTCAATGAAGATTACCTGTCACTCATTCTAAGTATACTCCATTGTAGACATGCACACACTAATCACTCCACCCCCTCACATCTTCATGACAACTAGGTTGGGATAACATTAACGATCAGTTTATCGGAAGCCCCAAGTATTAATTGTTCCACTTGAACCAATTATAGGAGTAACCAGTGAAGCCTCACTACGCCACTTGAATCAATGCCATATTATGCTATGTAACTCTACTCTGTACAGATGACCATTCCTTGCTTGATCTCACATACCATACAATATGCACGCCTACACTGATCCACTCACTGGAATTAGTAGGTCTTGAGAAACCAGTAGAGAAATGCTACTACAATTCAAATCACATGTTTTAGAACATATTTTAGAACATGGTTACTAAACGCAACTAAATTTATCCTTTTAAATTTTGAAAAGTTGACCAATGGTGATAAATGATATCACTGAGAAGGACTAGTTTGGGCATTCGGTAGGTCGTACATATGTGTGTGCTATTAAGTAGTTATGTGGGAATACAAAGCTAATCTCTTAGCAGTTAATTAAGAGTTGTTAAAAACAATTTGTTAGAAACTTTCTTGCTAATATGACCTTACAAATTACTCGGACATCTTGGGCCCCTGCACAAATGACCCTTGTGCATTGGGCAGCAACGATGGACTTCCTGTATATGAAACTTGATTGTTTACTTAACAGACAAATGGAGCAAGACAAGTTGGCTTCCCTTCATTGAAGAGATGTATTATGTATCGAGTCCCTAACCGCACCAGGCCTAATACACTAGGTATAGTGTAATGCCCATCCACAGTCTCTGGACAGCTACCAGACTCGAATATTTAGACATAGTGATTACTATAACTGGATGATCATGTTCTCTCGCAGTTTATTTATGAACAGGTCGTGGCAAGCAGTGTTGTTGATCTTTCACTGGTGCATCGTCTTTATCCTGGGTGGCTTAGAAACAACCGCATGAAATTGCTTGCAGATGCTAAAACAACAGCCTTTGCTAGTTTAGGGACCATTGCCATCTGAAGCAGTTGTCCTTAGCAAGCATCAGAAAGTTATAAAATAATCAGAAAAAATCCAGTCTTGTCCGTCTCAGTCAAAAGGAGTGCCCAATAAAGTTTTGCGTTAAGAGGATACTATTAAATCTTGTTACAACTGGTGTTTTTGCTTAGCACCAGGTTGCCCACACGTTTCGCATGTTTCTGTGCTTGAATGTTTGCTGGCTGCTTTGTAACATAAAGGAGTCAGACATTGATTTCACTGACACATCCACTAACACACGTACAGCATGGTCTTACGCAAGTGCAAGAAACACGTGTACACGAGGTACCTCCTCGTGTAAGGCTCACATGGGGCAAGAGACTAGGGTGAAAGAAATCCCTCCATAGAGTGGGATTACATCAATTTCAAGACGATGTTGAAATGCTGGGAAACAAGCGGTGCAAGGAATTTTCAGATTTGTAAGAGGGGCAAACGAGTGTAATAGGATTAATTTCAAGATCAAGCAAGAGTCAAAATTGGTATCAGACAGGGGGAACAGGGGTAGATAGAAAAGGAAGCCATTTGCACATGCCCATATACCAATGGAACCCACAAGACAAAAACAAAAATAATGACATGTTTGAAGTCCATTGTACTTTATCCATCATCATTGTATTGCTTTCAACATCTATTAGGTGACTGGCATGTGTTCGACTAACAAGCAGGGGTACTAGACTAGCTGGGAAGGTAGAGGGTCAGGTTAAGGGGAGGGGAGGGGAGGGTGCTAGAGTGTGGAGGGGAACTAGGTAGGTAAGACATGCTGATTTTGTTAAAGGGTAGAGGATAGGATAGAGGAGGGGCTTATGTAGGAACCTTATTCCTAAGATTACTAACCAGGTTGACCAGTCTGGTAAAGGATGCTGGATTAGCTAGGAAGAAGGGCACTGGACTGATGAGAGTGCTAGACTGAATTACTACTGGCTTAATAACAGTAAAACAAACTGATACATCCATTATAGAATCCTAAAAATGCCATGAAGTCTAAGTAAAAAAATACCCTTTTTAATTGGCTTCTCAGGATAGCTACTAGACAAAGTGACAAGAGGTGACACCCAACGCCATACCTCCAGACCATTCCACTGTCCCTCTAATCCAAAGTACTCACTGGAGTGACACTTAATGCTGCCCACGGCTTTCTCCAAACAAACAAACAAAAAAAGGCATTCATCATTTAATAAACAAGTTTCCCATGACAACAATCTAGGTGTTTACGATCACAACATCTGGAAACATCAAAACTAATCGCAAGGACCAGTGTTCACACTGTGGACACTTAGAGAGTGGGCGTAGAGTAATCTCCCTCATCAACATAGAATTTAGTACACTACTGAGCTTTAAAGAAACTCTCGCACCATACCATTCAATTCCAGTGATCAGCAACCACAACATGCAAGAGTGGCTTAAAAGAGGGACAAATATGCACTTAATTCTGAACACTCCCTCAGTAACCCAGTTCACTATGCAACTACTTTGCTTCAAACCACAGTTCTTTAACCAGCAGAGAGATAAGAGTAAATGTGTGATGGTTTCTTCTAGGGTCTACAGTACAGCGGCCAAATATTTTAACTATTCACTTATCCAAACACTGTTCTTGGTCACACAGAGTTTGGATAACTATCTGTATATAGAAATTATAGCAAGTTAGTGTAAGAGTGTATGTGTGCTTGTGCATGCAACATCATCTGCCTGATCTTAAGAACATACTTTGTGAAAAAAAATTTCTCCATTATTTTTCCTAAACCCATTAAAGATGGAAGTTTCACATCAGAATTTTCACATCAGAATTTTACAGCACTAATCATACCAACAGGAAAAACAACAACTTCTTTCTATTGGAATTAGGAAACATGCAAGTCATGCAATAACTGTAGTCCATCCAGTCTTCATGAAGCTACAAATACTCTCTTAACTGTATACACTTTATCTCATAGTGCTCATTACCCCTCCCCTCACTCGGTTCATCCATCTCTGCCTTACCTGCTGGATCTTCCTGTTGCTGGTTGCCAGCCTCCATTGCCTCATACATTTCCTGCTCCTCTCCACTGTCACCGCCAGCATCAATGGCCTCACTAGAAGCTGGGTAGAAGCTAAGGTAGTCACTCGCCTGTTCATCTGCTGTAGGATCCTCGTACACATCCTCGTTTTCTTCTATAGGAGGAGGAGGAGCCGGTACCTTCACATTTGCAATGGGTGGTGCTATGGCCGGCTTTATTATCTTTCCTGGAGTGTTGATGCGAGGTCTTATTGAAGGATGAGCATTCTGAATCTTCTTTGCAATTGTATCCAGAGAAAATAGGGCATTCTTGCGCTGAGCTTCACCTCCTGGGCTAAGCTTCTCCTTGGACAAGCCTTCGGTCAGAAACTGTTGCACAGCTGCACAAGCACATGAACAAGTGAAAGCTAACATTCATCAGCTGAAGCAGAGCCAGCCAAAGATGTCCAAGCTAACTTTTAATTTTAACAAGATGCATTATTTGTGAAATGTTCACAACAAGCTAGTTATCAGCTTACCTAACACCTTCTCCAATATATCCGTAAGAAACTCCTTGTTCGCAGCCATTGCTACTCCACGCAAACTGCAAGAAGCGTGCCAGCAGCAGGACCCACAAGAACTGCACAAACACAAACTACAACACTACTTCAAGGTCGTGGCCAACACACACCCAGCAGGATGTCTAAAGAGAGGCGTCGGCTAAAATAAGGGGTGAACTCCCTCCACTCGCAACTATCCCACCGCGCGCACAACTCAAGCACAGCTGGAATTTCTGCAGAAAAAAATAATTACCGGCACGCCCCCTACCGACCCCGCCCACTTTAAAGAATGGAAGCTACTTGAGTTACTTTTTCCTCGCACTCA
>WLWD01006154.1_pt1:17500-144458 | contig 144458 bp, 121 predicted proteins | sample 6712731 | NCBI WGS metagenome assembly WLWD01 (sample SAMN12718690, study PRJNA576275) | sponge metagenome | isolation source: marine sponge | host: Mycale hentscheli | place: New Zealand: South Island, Marlborough, Capsize Point | collected 2014-11-01
ATTCCTAAGGTAGCTCAGGAAGTGACACTGAACTATAAGTTAGGCATCATGTGGTTGTCAGATGTGACGGAGTGTTTGATTGGCTATTGTTGCGAGTGATTGAGTGGAGGCAATGTTTGCACTCTGTTACAATTTGATCATTTTTGTCTACTAGAAAAGCATTCAAGCCCATTACTCTATCTTGGGAAACTTTGACTACTGAGTAAAGTTAGATTTAAAATGGCTCTGCGGTGTTTGGGTTTTCATTGAGTGGGTATGAATCTTGAAATAATAGTAAAAATTCCTCAACCTCATCATCCTATCGTGTCTGTAGTACATGCATGGATATAAAATTAATACATTGTTCTGGAATGTATTCTCAATGTGTTTGAATTTGTAGGTAAGAAGTTGATAGGCAGAAGTGCAATTAGAGAAGTGACGGAGAAGAGGCTGCCGATACTCAACGAGTACTTGAAGAGTTTGCTTCTCCTTCCCAACAAGATTCGCTACGACTCCATTGTCACTCGATTCACTGTGCAAACTCCAGAAGACCAGAGCAGGCCAGCCTACACTAGCCAGATAAAACAAAATGGCACCTTATCCATCAATAATGCCAGCCGCCGACCCAGCAGACCTGCCCCGCCCAGTTCTAAGCCACAACCCCCACGTCCCCAGGGACCTCCAACTCTGAGGTGTGTACATGAACATTGCAGCATATTCTCATACCCTGTGATTAATATAGTCAATGAGATTAAATGCAGCTGCTATACAGCAATTCTCATATTTTCAACTTGCAGGTCAGCCAGTGAAAAACCAGCCAGACCCCTTAAAAGCTTCACCCAGCAGCCTCCTCACATGCCCCTCCCGGCCAAAGCCCCTCCTAAGCCACTCCCACCAGCCAATACTGGAAAAGGAAGGGTATGCTCCTATATAAACATGTAGTGATGAACTATATTATGAGAGGTGGGGTGGGTGGGTTGGAAAAGGGTTGAAACATATAAGACAACTTGACATATGAAATGATGCATTTTTCAACACCATCACAGTAAAAATCAGGCATTGCAACACTATACCATAATGGATTTTTTCATGCATATCACTTCAATAGTGTATACACTATTAGCATGCCAGATTTGATGCATGTACTTTCAATGGCATTAAGTAAAATCTGGACATTGCACCATTAAGACATCAATGTTTAGCACATACCATTATTGTTAAATCTGACCTTAGCATGACCGTGTTTGTTATGGGGTTCAAAATAAAGATAATGTTGTGTAAGCTGGGATGCCTGGTAGCTTCAAGTACTCTTAGCAATTGATTAGCTACCACAAAAAGGACTGTGGTTAGCAAAACTAAACACTACAACTAAAATTTGCAATTTTCTCAAAATTACCAAAGGCAGCGAATGCCCAATTTTTACTTGATGTGTTCACATGTACATGTCACATGCATGTCACATGCAGGCCATCTACAGCTATTCCGCAGTGCACAGCGATGAACTGTCCTTTAATGAAGGGGATATCTTGTCGCTTCATGAACTTGCTGACGGCGGGGCTTGGTGGAAAGCATCCTTTAGGGGGAAGAAAGGGTTAGCTCCTGGTAATTATGTCGAGGTAATCAACAAGCCAGTGATGAGGGATATCAGAGACTCTGTGAATGACTCAGATGAGTGGGATAGTTCTGACGGTGAAGGAGAGGTGGAGTCTGGATCAGGATATATCACTTATTACTACAATGATGCTGCCAGGACTATGGAGGTGGCGGCAGCATTGATAGCCACACCCACATATGTGCAGCTGCACAGGGCTATTCAGTGAGTGAAGGATGGGCAACGAGCAACACTACAGCATAAACATGTCCTCCAAAGCAATATGTAACCATGTCCAAATTTCCAAACCATTTGGTACTTTACCATTCGAATTGAAAATTTATTTTGATCTCATTTTCCCCCAAATTTTTATTATTTTCTTGGAAATGAAAAATGCCCCTGAAATTTTGCTCTGTAAAGTAAACAACAAAACAAGAAACAAAAAAAACAAAAAAACAAACAAAAAAACCCCATCCCCCATTTAAAAATGATGAGGGTCATAAGTGCAATGCATGGTAAATTGGAGGGACACAATCTGTGAGTAAAATAAAGTATAGTTAATAAACTGATTCTAAGTATTGTTTACATCAATAAGTTATTCATACTGTGTTAGTCTCAAAATTTAGCAAATTAGCAATGGCTTGCTATAACAACAACAACAACAAGATAAACTGCCAGATACATCTTTACTTTGGTGCTTCATCCTGTGACGGGTCAACATTCAAGTGCTACATAATGTCATATGTGTGTGTAGGAAACAGCTGCATGGAGTCGAGTTTGTGCTGAACTACAAGGACAGTGATGGCGACCTCGTGCAATTGTGCAGCCAACAGGACATGGAGCTGCTGACTTCTGATGCCACACCTCCTGCCACACCCATAGGTCGGAGGCAAGTCGGTCAGACCAGAGCCCTGTGGGCAATCTATGTCACCCGGCAAGGGGATGACTCTGTATACAACGTCCAGCCTCCGAGATAACGAGCAACCCAAACCTCCCACTTTCCTATTGCTTCAGACTTCCTCATTTCATTTGACAATCGCATTATTTAAGAAACATATACACACGACTGCAAGTAAGGGTGGATATAAGACACTCATCAAGCTATGTCGTGTTGTACTCCTACAATCAATTTCATTTGAGTTTTTAAATATTCAGAAGTATGAGATTTTTAATGGTGATTATTTTTTTGATTGTGTGATGGGAAAAAAAAAAAAAAGCTTATGACTAACTGGAAGGATTGAGGTATAGATAGATGGGTGTGTCTGTTAAATAGACTCTATCCTAAACATTCTACAATGCCCGTGCTTCGCCTTCCATCATACAAGAAACAGTTCTTATACGGCCGATCCTTGGCAGAAATAGCTTTGATCACTTCCTGTCCCAAAACTCCTCCCACTATCGCACACACTGGGCTTAGCTCAGAGTTGCACCATCTAATACACAAAGTATGTATCCAACACTAAACACTGAATTGATGGCATAGTAGAATTCATCAGAGAATTACCTGCTATAGTCGGCAGGGATGAGGGAAGGCGCTACACCAGAACTGCCCAACACACTCACTCTTAGTTTCTCTAGCTTGGCACAATCTTCTTCTGTACCCACTGGATCATGACCCTCGAGCTTCCTGAACTCCTGAAGACCTAATACAAGCATGGTGAGTGCAGACACACCCACTTTAAAATGGGAGAACACTTCTTGACTTACTCCTGATGATGAAGAAAGTGGCGGGTGTTCTTCTGAAGTATTTGGCTGGCTTTTTGGACCAGTTGGTGGCTAGAGCTTCTTGTAGAGAACAGAATGAAGCACTCTATAGACACAACCAGAAGTGAGACATAACTATACCATAAGTTATAAGACATTAACACTCAACAAGAAATGATATTGACACAGATTGATACTAACATTGAGTGAGCAAGGACTGATACTAACATAAGAAATGACACAGACTGACTGATACTAACATAAGAAATGACACAGACTGACTGAAACTAACATAAGAAATGACACAGACTGACTGATACTAACATAAGAAATGACACAGACTGACTGATGACTGATGCTAATATTGAGACCTGACAGTGAGCAAGGATTCATGACACAAGAATGCATGCCGAGATTGGTTGACTCTTTATTACTGACATAAAAAGTATGTCAAGTTTATATTAAGAATGCAATGACTATATTAAGTGCTGATTCTAATATGTTCTGTCTCTACGTCTAACCTTACCTCTTTTACTGAAACCATTTCTACTTCAGTATCGGTCATCTTCTTGACAGTTTTGGAGCCTTCCAAATTAACCACACCATCTGACCCAGCCTTCTTGATCTCCCTGTTCAGTTTAGGCACCAATAATAACAATAATAAAAGGCCCATGCACCAGAAAAACTTCAATTAATACTTATACCGGAATATATATATAATATAATAAAATAAAAGTGTGGCATTATTTTGAAATACCACAGCAGTGGAAAACTGTTGTGATCTGATTGGTCACAGGTGACCTATCCACAACCTCACCGTATTTCTTTCACTAGGCAATATTGCAGTGAAATTCCTGGGCAATGCTGTGCTTGCAATGGAAATTGTAATGAATTATTTAAGACAATGGACATCAGAAACAAATCACCTTCAGCGATAGTATTACCATACAACTTGAGGTATTCGAATAATATTATTAATATTAATAATACAATAATGTAACAATGATAAAAACAACTCAACAATACCAGATAAAGTAATGATCAGCTCTGGTGCCAAGAGAAGACGTATAGCTCCTTACACACTAATACTTATGAGTTTGTGAAACACCCTCTCTCCTGTGGTAGTAAACGTTCATGTCTAAATATTAGCATCATACTGTAGGTCAGAGTACATATCTGACAAGGAAAAATACTTCATCTACTTTAATCTTTGACATCATACGCATTGCCAGTATTATACTCATTCTGCAATTAGGTTCACCTTGTGAAAAATTTCTCACAAAACTCGTGCTATCAATCCTCAATCAGTTTCTGTGCTATCATCATGTGTTAAGTAGAAATAGTCTTGTATGAGTTGTAGAATATTTTCATCACAGAAATCACTTCACTCTGATTATGCTATTTCACACTTACCCTTTCATTACTAATGTAGATTTGCCTAGGAATCCCAACATGTGAGGTCTTGGATAGATTGCTGCGACCAACAAGATCATATTACAGCTTTCCAGTGCTGTGATATTTATATGAGTAATAGCACGGGTAACCGTGCTATTTGGGATTGATAGCAAGAGGCGAAGCCGAGTGCTATTTCAATTGCTTTTCGAGTGCTATTGATCCCTAATGGCATAGGTTACCTGTGCTATCACTCGCTAATAGTAGGCCAGCTTTTTAAAAAGTCATTTGCAATTGTAGCTACACTATATCGTTCACTCACTATCTCCTTATTTCAGGATTAGCTTCCGCTGGAACTTCATCTTCAATGTACGGCTCCTCCTAATCAGTTGAAAAACATTCCGTCTAATACGGGTAGAGCTTCTGTGGTAAAGAATGACGTTGTCTCCAACTAGAAACTACTTGAACTGCACATTTCCAAGGTTAACGTTGCATGCGTGCACACTTACCTGTACTATTTCACTTAGCTACCGCAGTATTTCACTTAGTTACCATGCTACTTCAATTAGTTACGAGCTATTTCACTTTCCCCGTGCGATTTCAATTGAACAGTAATTTTTCCCATACATTTTTGGATGGGCAACTTACGTGCCACATTTTTTGTATTGAAAAATGACTCTCCTATATTAGTATTATTATAATAATTCAGTCACTCTCAGCTGAAATAATTATAATAATAGCAATTTTTTCTCATTCTAACAGCCAATATTGTTGATTAAAACTTAACAGAGACTTAGGTTTAGAGCTTCCCAGGATGTTGGCTGTCCATGCTGCGTGCAAATCACCCTCCAGAAATCTTGCTGTTTAAATTGTGTTATTATATCACCACGGAGAGTTCAACCTCAGTTGACCCCTGAATAGTCCAGTGGAAAATTGTACTTTTGATGCAATATTGTGACAGAGTGGACCAAAGCATGAAACTTAGCACAGTGTTTGTTGAAGGTATGTACAGCAATATTAGAAGGGGTGCCATCCAGATATACATTCCTTTACAAAAATATGTCTCACAAGAAACTTTGGTCAATATAATCGGCGATACCTGCGAATTTTTTTATTTGCGCTCCCAATACAATTATTATAGCGAAAATAAAAAACGGCGATATTACAGGCAGCTAGACTATTTAATAGAACTAGCTACCCTGATAGCTAGCCAGGTGTAGCAAGTTTCAGAGAATTTATTTCAGTAGAATAAAACCATAATATTTCGGCTTGTGGAGCCTTTTAGTGGTTACTGAACTGAATGAGGGTGACTGAACAAGGAACTTTGTATAAACAGATGATGCAGAACATGAGATCATTGTGTGGTGGGGCACAGCACCTGGGAATGTTAGTTGGTATTGTACTTGGGAGGTGTGAAGGTGTAGTCATAATTTAATTAGTGGCCCCCTCCAGAGTGACTGCCACTAATTCAATTATGACTACACCTTCACACCTCCCAAGTACAACTCACATGTCACAGAAATTGTCCAACACCAACTAACATTCCCAGGAGCTGTGCCCCACCACACAATGATCTCATGGTCTGTATTGGCAGCTTAGCAGCAGGCTAGGCTGGGTTAATACTAGGTGGAGTACCCATAATAAGGGGTCGGGTAAGGCATATGGCCGCGCATGGCAGCATGGGCGTCATAAAGCAGGTGAGTCATAAATAGAGTGTACACGTGCGTGTAAGTGCGTCCATCGCTGCCACGAGAAGCAGAAGCGTGAACAAAACTGAACTTGAACTTAATAGCAATGTCTGAAGGGTCGGGCAGTTCGAAGAGGATTCTACTGAAATAAATTCTCTGAACTTGCTACACCTGGCTAGCTATCAGGGTAGCTAGTTCTATTAAATAGTCTAGCTGCCTGTAATATCAGGTGACTCCTAATCATTAACATTAAAGTATTAAACCACAATACATTATAATAAACAATTTATATTGAGCTCTTTTACATAATTAACTGTTAATCAAAATTTCACACTTTAAAAAATTTGTTTTCATTAAACAATTTTTTTTGGCACCCCTTCTGATACTGTTATATATGCCAAACCGAACTTGCATACCAAGTTTCATGCTTTGGTCCACTCTGTCACAATAATTTTTCTTATCTGCTGGACTAGAAGAGGACTTCGGCAAGAAGTCGAAATGTCGGGTTAAGTTTTAATTAACAATATTGGCTGTTAGAACGAGAAAAATTTGCTATTATTATTATAATATTATAATAATAATAATTATTATTATAATTATTACTATTATCATTATTATTATTATTTAACTGGACAAACAGAAAAAAAAGCTCACTTTCATATATCAAAAGTTAATGACCACCTTTTCTTTAAACTCAATTACATAACAATAACATAGCAACAGACTCACATGACAAAGTTGTGTTCTCCCAGATCTGTGAAGAAATAGCCATAGTAACCCCAAACATCACCACAAAAGAATTTAATGCCAGAATTACGGCATATTTCATCCAAATGAATCTGACAACAAATGACATAACTTACAGTCAATTGCCCATTGTACTGTCATCCCTTACCAGTTGCTGATTGGGGCAGTGAGTGGCAATGATTACGTCAAACTTGGTAAAGTACTCATCCGGTTTGTTGGCAGGCTGGTCGACATCAGCTAACAGGGTCACATTTGGGTTCAGAGTTCGTAGCCACTGTACAGCTTGCTCAGCACGCTAACGATTTGTAAACACAATTGATAGGAATAAAGTATTAGCCTACACTGGTCTACTAAATTGATAGGAATAAAGTATTAGCCTGCACTGGTCTACTAAACTGATAGGAATAAAGTATTAGCCTGCACTGGTCTACTAAATAGATAGGAATAAAGTATTAGCCTGCACTGGTCTACACATTGATAGGAATAAAGTATTAGCCTACACTGGTCTACTAAATTGATAGGAATAAAGTATTAGCCTGCACTGGTCTACTAAATGATAGGAATAAAGTATTAGCCTGCACTGGTCTACTAAATAGATAGGAATAAAGTATTAGCCTGCACTGGTCTACTAAATTGATAGGAATAAAGTATTAGCCTGCACTGGTCTACTAAATTGATAGGAATAAAGTATTAGCCTGCACTGGTCTACTAAATTGATAGGAATAAAGTATTAGCCTGCACTGGTCTACTAAATTGATAGGAATAAAGTATTAGCCTGCACTGGTCTACTAAATTGATAGGAATAAAGTATTAGCCTGCACTGGTCTACTAAATTGATAGGAATAAAGTATTAGCCTGCACTGGTCTACTAAATAGATAGGAATAAAGTATTAGCCTGCACTGGTCTACTAAATCGATAGGAATAAAGTATTAGCCTGCACTGGTCTACTAAATTGATAGGAATAAAGTATTAGCCTGCACTGGTCTACTAAATTGATAGGAATAAAGTATTAGCCTGCACTGGTCTACTAAATTGATAGTAATAAAGTATTAGCCTGCACTGGTCTACTAAATTGATAGGAATAAAGTATTAGCCTGCACTGGTCTACTAAATTGATAGGAATAAAGTATTAGCCTGCACTGGTCTACTAAATTGATAGGAATAAAGTATTAGCCTGCACTGGTCTACTAAATTGATAGGAATAAAGTATTAGCCTGCACTGGTCTACTAAATTGATAGGAATAAAGTATTAGCCTGCACTGGTCTACTAAATTGATAGGAATAAAGTATTAGCCTGCACTGGTCTACTACATTGATAGGAATAAAGTATTAGCCTGCACTGGTCTACTAAATTGATAGGAATAAAGTATTAGCCTGCACTGGTCTACTAAATTGATAGGAATAAAGTATTAGCCTGCACTGGTCTACTAAATTGATAAGAATAAAGTATTAGCCTGCACTGGTCTACTAAATAGAGCTACGACACTTTCCTTGAACTGCAATAGGAAAAAATATATACACCACATTGGCACTCACACTTTGTCCGTCAGTCTGCATGAGGAAGCGACAAGCACTATTTTGTTTCGTCAAAGAGGCGTGGTCTAGTATTGTGACTTCTCGTACTCCTGCCAGAACTACATTTTTGCTCACTTCTGATCCCAATCCTGATATTCCTATGACCAAGACACTACTTTGCCTTAACCTGTGTAATATATTTTGCTTGTATTATTTTTTTTAGCTATTTCTAATATTGCATCAATTTTGCCAGTCACCACTGATCTATTCAACCACTGATCTATTCAACCACTGATCTATTCAACCACTGATCTATTCAACCACTGATCTATTCAACCACAGTTGTATCAGAGATCGGCAACGAGTAAAATAGATAAGCCTTACGTACAATACCTTTTCTGTGCGTCGAGCCCCCATAACCGAATTTGACGGTCGTATTGCTCGGCTTCATCCGCAGTTAAGTTTTCCATCTCTAGACTCTGGTCCAATTAGCTTTCCAATTAAAGAGCTCCACAAGGGCTATGTTTGCTGATTCAGCACGATTTTTACCCGCCACGTATTTCAAAAGTTGCTATGGCTACCGAAAACCTTGTGGCAGCTGTGAACTCCTGAAGTGCTTCTTCTTCACTAACTCCGCTTGTCCTGACAATTTTGTGGAATGTCGGTATATTTCAACCGGGAGCTTTCTTTCCCCCACCTTAATGCCACAGAATCTGAGGCAGCCATCCATTTGGAGGTGGGCTGGCTCAAGGACACCTCTATGTTAGCTGTTGCCTCTAAAAATTCCATAACCTCGAGTGATGGAACCATTGCATTTTTTCAAGACGAGGTAATAATATGAGTTGTACATATAGCTTTAGCTATAATGTCATAGGGATTGTATAGCTTTCTGTCATGTCATTGGGAGCTAGTGTATAGCTTTAGCATGTGTCAGGGAGTGTATTTAGGTTATCAAGTGTGTAGTTTAACTATCATGTCATAGCTAAAGTTTAACTCTCTGTATGACAGCTAAATACATGCTCTTCCTATCACACCATTTCATTGTAATGACAGGAGTACTATATTGAATGCTCAGAAACCACACCCACCAACACACCTACTAATGAGTCAGTGTGTGATGGTTCTTTTCACTTTCATCAATGACTGAGGAAAGCTCCGTGAAGTCGAAACTGTAAATATCATTTACTGCTGAAGTTAATTATTAAACACTGAGAAGCTCTGTGGAGTTTTTATTTATAATATCATTAATTATTACCTATGCATACCAAGATTATATTATAATTGGCAAGCGAGCGGAGCAAGCGAGACACTTACAGGGGTAACACAATTGAAAATCGGGGATGTTTGTTTGTTTATATATATGTTTGGACGTACGTATGTCATTTTGTACTTTGACCCTCGCGTAGTTTTGTGTTCGCTCTATGTTCAACCCCCATCCCAAACTTCACTAAACAGAATCCTCCGGTTTAGCAATCATTACCCATATAACCTTAGAAATTGAATTGTTTACCGCTTTGAATTGTTTTGCGGGTGCAGTTAAAACTTAAAAACTTATGGGAGCTCCATTTCTATTCGAGCTAGTGGCGGTGGTAACTTAATACGCTATTTGTCACAGTTATAAGTCCTACTCAACAGTATTTACTTGAAAATTTATTGTCCACTAGACGAACCATGAAGGTAAGTCTTGCGTAGGTATGTTCAGTTGTGTGAAAGTATTGTGCGTTACAACTACTATTAAGAATATCACAAAGAAAATTTTAAATAACGTGACTTGATTTTGTTGCTTCTTTTTCAATTCAAACAGTTGCGGGGAGCGGTTACTATGGCATTGAATCCCCTTTACTGCATATACATAATTTAACAACTCAACTTTATTTTAGTAGCTTGAGTGTTAGTTGTTAAAATCAATCATTTAACAATAGTGTAGTTTAAGGCTCGCTCGCCATTTGTGCTCAAGCACACCACTAGTTGATATTTTAAATGGTGAAAATTGTATTGCATTGAACCTGGGCATACACAACTGCTAGGGGTAAAGATTTAAAACCAGGAGAATTAAACCGGGCAGGATCTGAGAATTTCCAAGAAAACCTGGAGCATCCTGGCCAAACCAGGATAGTTTGCAACCATTGTGTATTAGTTGATAGCTAGTCCATAAAAAATTGGTGCAGGATATGGGACATGCACAGACAATCCGGGACAGTTGGCAACATGCACCATTCTGCCTGCAGATTAGTGATCCTGTGAAGGGTGTGCCTGTACACACGTACTATCTTCCCACATATTTATTATGCTGCATCACTGACATAATCATAATCCACTTATCGATTGGAATGAATGAGATACTATAAAATCTACTTTATTATGTAGGACTACTAATAGTAGAAAATTACCTTTCTTTAAGCATGTAGCTACAAGGTTGCAGCTGTGAAATTGAAACCTTTTTCATGTAATATTTATTTACATTTCAATGCTATGAGATAACATTTAAATGATGCTGACAAGATTAATATTTTGCTATTGCCATTGTCTTAATACACCTCTTGCAGTCTGTACGTCAAGAGCTACAATAGCTATATTGACATCATCAGGGAGGCAATCTTGTCGTATAATGGTAGGCTAGCTTGCTTGCTGGCAGACTGTTGGGAAAATCTCTGTGATATATTTCAATGGATTATAAATAACACATTCCTCGATAGTCAAACTTCTTTATTTGCATGTATGTGATTACTTGACGCAGTAAGTGATGCATGCAGTGTATAGTCTCCTATCAGGATTGTTTGAACAGAATGACTATTAACTTTTGTGATTCTATAGTATTAATATTAAACAGCAACAATAATTTCACCAGAATAGTTTGATTTAAACTTAATAACATGGTTGGCATGAAAACATACATGGCCATGAACAGTGGAAGGATACTTTCATAATTTCGTCTGATCACACCTCCACAATAGCTGTGTATGATTGTAAACATGCAAATTGCTTCAAAAGAAAAACAAATGGTATTATAATTATGTAGAAATGAACTTTTGCAGTATAGAGTGTTATCCACGTGTATATGCTACGTGCAGGGAGAAGCTCTCAGCAAATGCACTGTTAGCAGAGTGGGAGTGGCTCAATGCTTGCAGTGGCATCCTGAGAAGAAAATAGTGGCAGTGGGATGGGACAGCGGTGAGGTCACCACCGTCTATGTCATGGACAAGAAGAGTGAGGTACACGAGATGTCCATCCATAAAACTCCCATCACTGTCCTGAGTTGGAATCACACTGGAAGTCGTCTGGTGACTGGAGATGAGGTTAAGACCTGTTATATATATAGTTACATGGCTGCTGGATTTCTTGGTTTGCTACTTTTTGATAAATTAATTTTATGGGATATATGTATGTATGTATGTATATGTATGTATGTATGTATGTAGTGTGTATGTATGTATGTATACTGTATGCATGTATGTATGTATTTATGTATGTATATGTGTGTGTATATACGTATGCATACATGCATGTATGTGTGTATATAATGTATGTAAATTATGTATATAATGTAATGCTTACAGTCTGGCACTCTGATTGTGTGGGAGGTGGATCACGTCGGCAGACTCAACCCCTCTCCGGTTCTCACACATCGCTTTGGCTCTGCCCCCAGTCACCTAGTTATGCTGACCCCTGACCTCACCATGGCTAAAGGCAGTGCTTCTAAAAAGCCAGTAAAGGGTAGCATTCTGGATAACTATGGCTGGAACAAGAAAAGTGCTAGCAAAAAAATTAGTAATCCCATCAGCTGCTTCATTACCACTCAAGAAGGTTGGCTGTTGAACATTAATATCAGAATGTTTTAATTGTTATTGTATAGTTGTTGTTGTTGTTGTTGTTGTTGTGGTTGCTTCAGTTTTAGTGTGACTGTTTGTTTCAGTGACTGAATGCAGCTTTAGCAATTTTATTATATATTCCAAATAACTGTAAAAATGCATATTCAAGTTCATAGCATAGCTTATTACAGAATAAAATAAGTTGGACATGTCAAAATTATGATTTAGTATAGTTGATTGAATATAACTATAACAGGCTTGCTGCCTATTTGTGTGCTGTATATCACTAGTTTATACATCATGTGTGTGTTTGTGTGTAACGGATGTTAGGTGGTGTGTATTTTATGAACAATGCTGGAGAGTGTGTGGAGCGGTGTAGACTGGATGCAACTGTCCAGTTCCTTCTGGTGAATCCTGATGTCCGCATACTGTCTGTTGTAACTGTCACTGCCCGACTGTCCCAGTTCACCTTCAACATGGAAGGACAAACCTCTGTCACCACCACTGTGAGTTGAAAGCAGTGCTGGCAATATACAATATATACAATGCAGAGGGGGAAAAAGAAGTATTTGCTAAAATTGTGTTGGGTTATCTTTCTCACCCAATATGTAGCCTCTTCAGACTATCTCGAGAGTGCTTGGTCACAACATGTTTAGTTGATATATTATTCTCTTTAGTATGTTTCTTAATATATTTGGTGGAGATAAATGAGTGATCAGTGATTTCGTATAGTATGCAACTACTATTATAAATTGTTTTCCTGTGTGTATTTTTACACAGCAAGTGAAACTTAGCAGCGGTCAGAATAAGATAGAAAGCATGATAGCTGTAGCCAGCAACATCCTGGCCTCTATCTCCAGTGAAAGCATGATTCGCTTCTGGGACTTTGAGAACAATGACACATACAACTTGAGTCTACAGAAATATTCAGAAGGTCCAGTCTCTGAAACTGTTACAGCAATTGCCTACAATAGAAATACAGGTATGTACATCCAAATGCATTGCTGTGAATGCTGGGTGTACTGGGTCTCTGTTGCAGAGTTGCTGGCTGCTGGTACCAGTGGAGGCAGTGTCCTTCTGTGGAAATGGAATGAGGGCAAGATGCCAGCTAAAGAAGGAGATTCCAACAACATGGATTTGTCTGCTTCATGGGAGTTCATTGCGTCTACACCAGTTACACCTCCTGCAGCTCATCTCACAGTAAGTTTGGCATCTATTTATTTTAGTTTGGTAAACTTGTGGATATTGTTACAGTGGAACATGGAGAAAAATCTTCTGGCAGTGAATTCAAACAAGTCAGTGCAAATCTTGAGTGAACACGCAGTGAGCACCAGCTACAACCAAAAGGTTAGGATGCTTCAGCATGATAATATAGTTTAGTTGTTGTTCATATTGCTGCTACTACAGCTGTACCATATTCTTGTTTATTGTTGATAAAAATGTTAGTTAGAGTAATGTGCTGATGACTATGTTGTTGGTGAAAACAATTTATGATAGTGATGATTGTAAAATAATTTTAGTATTACAATTATCAAGTTCTGACCCTTCATAAAAACTAGATTGAAACTTTCTCACCTAAAGGGGTCTGGAAAAAAGCAAAGGAAAAATGTGAAAAAAATCTTAGTTGTCGCTGGGGATTTGAACCCAGGGCCACCAGCTTTAGCCACTGAGCTACGACAACCCTCGACTTCCAAGACCATCACATTTTTCCTTTATACTGTTGAATAGTACCGCTTGCTGCATCTATTGGGATAACCTGCTTCACTATTCCCTGATAGATAGCAAAATTGCTATTTCCGGTCGACACTGAAAAGGTGTTCTGACAGCACATAATTGGTGGTCTGTTGAGTATGAGACTGCAGCAAGCGGTACTACTCAACAGTATAAAGGAAAAATGTGATGGTCTTGGAAGTCGAGGGTTGTCATAGCTCAGTGGTTAGAGCACCGGTGGCTAAAGCTGGTTGCCCTGAGTTCGATTCCCGGCGAAAACTAACATTTTTTCACATTTTTCCTTTGCTTTTTTCCAGACCCCTTTAGGTGAGAAAGTTTCAATCGAATTTTAGTATTGTAATTTTTCGTAGTAAAGACATAATAAATATGATGTATGTTTTGACTCTGCAGAAAGTATATTACATGGATCTTTATGAAACGGTGGTGATGATGATGATGATAGTGATGGTGACATGATGGTAGTAGTAATGATCATTTAATGATAATAATTGGGTATGATGATGATGATGATGATGACGATGATGTTTATTATTGTAGGTGACAGTTGTTCAAATCAGTCCAGGGGAAGCCCAGGTTGAATGCCACGAGACAAAGTTAATCTTTACCTTTAGGGCTAACATTCTCATCAAGGGCATACTGAACACCAAGGTAGCTCATGTATGCTAGTGTGGACATTTGTGTTGAGTTAGCTCTATACTTCAGAAATATGTAGCTGTCTGGGGTAGCAAGAAGGTTGAGGTCTATTCCATACTGCGAGACAAATTCATCATGCATTCAGAAGGTTAGTAACACTCCTCTGATTGGCTATTGTTGCTATAACTTCTGCTGTGTGGCGATGATAGGTTCATTCCATGCTTCCACTAAAAGTCTTGGTCTGTCAGACTCTAGTGTATACAACATTGAAAACAAGCAGATCAATGTGCGCTCCTTTCAAGTAAGCAGTTTTCTTTGCTAGTCCAAATTCTTTATTTTCCTAATTTTGCTATCTATCAGGGAACAGTGAAGCAGGTTATTCCAATAGATGAGCAAGAAGGAGAGCCAATCTGTCTTAACGTCAGTGGCCAGTATCTGGTGTGTGCCACTTCCAAGGGATTTATTAAACTATGGGACACTGGAAGAAGGTAGTATAATAGCTGTAAATTACCTAGTTATCACTAAGACACTTTAAGCATACAAAAATACCACACATTAACTTGTATTCATATAAATTTACAAATTTTCTTAACTTTTTCCCCCACACATATGTGTATTTAGGGAGTCTAAACTACTTGGAATGACTGACTTGAATGTTCCAATTGGAAACCTCGATGAGGTTGTCTCAGTTTGTAGCAATTCTAATGGCACTCGAGTGAGCATTATTGCAGCGGTAAGTGAGAGGAAGGAAGGGGAAAAGGAGTTTAATCTAGGTGCTAACTACCTATATTTTGTAGGTCATCGATAGTCCCAACCCAGTGCAGTTGATGCTGTGGTTTGTGGATCAAGACTCTGTCGCAGTATTTGATGCTGACCTTGTGGTGAAACTTCATAGTGAGGAAGACTTTGAGCGGCGTAAGGATATACCTCATATGCAACTTCCTGAGTTGGCAGAGAACTCTTTGAAGGAGCAGCAGAGGTTACTTATAGATTTAGTGGGCAGGGTTCCAGAGCTACACTACTGGGATTCTGATGAGCCTCAGCTTTTGGCTGTGGAATGGTCCAAGTCATCATCGTCAATCTCTTCCTTAGAGAGAAGACGAATTGACAGTACTTTCAGTATCAGAAGTGACAAGATATCTTCAGTAAGTACTAAATACAATATTATTTGTGTGTGTGCCATTCATCAAGATCTATGCAGGCTGAGAATTTGGTCAGTGCCTTTTTTATAACTCAAGAAAGAACATTTTTGATAAGTGAACTTCTGAGGCAAGATCCTTCACTGACTTGTGAGTTTGAAGAGATCATTAAAAAAACATTACAAAATAACTTATTCTTGCATTCTATTGCAGATCTCTTGGGAATAAAATTGCCACATGTGTTTTTTCTGAAAAAAGTAAGATCATGGTTTCATGAAGCTATGAGTGTATAATATCTTGTTTCTGTCTGCTGTTACCATCTCTTAGGGTCTAATTGGGATGCTACGGCATGCCCATGAAGAGGCAGATAAATCAGCTGCCCAGACCCCCAAAAAGACCAAATCTTCTTCCGTTAGCAAAGTCACTTTGAAGGACTTTGTAGGTCTAGAGAACAGTTCTGTTCAGGTTCTCCGAGCCATGGTGGAGTTCAGCTATTATTCTGCCATGGGCAACATGGATGGAGCTTACAAGGCCATCAAACTCATTAAAAAGTAAACACTATAGTTTTTTTGTTTTTTTGTTTTTTTTAATTTATACAAGCCAAGTAGATAAACTTTAGTTTTCTGTGCACTCTTTTCTTTTTTGTATGTGGTGCATGTACCAATCCACCTGCACAGCATGACCAGTTGGAATTCAAATGCATTAGTTTTCTAGAATTTATTAATGAATTCATGTTTCTAAGTTTTACATATACTTATTTTACAATAACTTGTAATGTATTTAATATTAAAGTTATTTTACATAAAGTCTATGTTGCTTTCATGTGTTGTCAGCCAAGCAGTGTGGGAGAGCATGGCCAGGATGTGTGTGAAGACCCAGCGCCTTGATGTGGCAGTGGTATGCCTAGGCAACATGGGGAATGCCAGGGCTGCCGGCACTGTACGTCGTTGCCACGACATTCCAGAAGTTGATGCCAGAATTGCCTACTTGGCTATTGAACTAGGAATGCTGGTAAGGCTATTCTCAGAGGCAGACAGTCAATGATACACAGGCTATGGTGTAGTTTTGCTTTATAAAAAATTGTCTTGATTATTTTTACAGAGTGAAGCTGAGTATTTATTCAAGAGAAGCAAACGCTATGACCTCCTCAATGAGTTCTATCAATTTTCTGGGGAATGGTCTAAGGTAATTCATTTCTGAGGTGCTTTAAAAAACCGATTTCAACATGTTTATGTCTCCCTTAGGCAGTTGAAGTAGCAGAGACTAAAGACAGAATGCATCTCAAAACTACATACTACATGTATGGTCGCCACGCAGAAGATACAGGGGATGTTCCTGCTGCCATTAAGAGGTATCTATAGGGTCCATTTATTATTAGCAATTTTACAAGTAAATCAATTTCCTACTGTAGTTATGAAAAGTCTGAAACTCACCAGTTCGAAGTGCCCAGGATACTGTTAGAAACGACAGATCTAGAGGAGTATGTTCTCAAATCACATGACAAGTAAGTTGCAGTGGACCACCAGTTTCTAGAGAAAACATTTACTTCCGTGCTTGCAATTGCTTTTTGTTTAATGATAGGGGCATTCGTAAGTGGTGGGCAGAGTACCTGGAGAGCATGGGAGAGTGGGAGCAGGCCATGCAGTGCTATGAAGCAGCCCAAGACTACTACAGTCTTGTTCGGATACTTTGTTTCAATGGACAGCTAGACAAGGCTGCGGAGATCACAGAAGAAACAGGCTGCAAGGCTGCTGCTTACCACTTGGCTAGAAGACTCAATGTAGAGAATGAGGTTAAAAATTAACAATATAATTTCACTATTTATATTTATGGACCTTCTGTGATGTTTGATTGTAGGATCCGAGAAGGACCATACATTTTTTCACTAGAGCACAATGCTACACACCAGCCATTCAGATAGCAAAAGAGCATCACTTGGATGGAGAGCTGGTCCATTTGTCTCTACTCAGTACTCAGGAAGACATGCTGGACTCTGCCAGGTAGGTTCATTGCTAGCATGTCAGGCATATTGATACTATTGGGTGAACTAATCACTTTCAGGTACTATGAAGAAAACACTGGTGATATAGACAAGGCCATCCTCCTCTACCATAAGGTCAGTGAAGCTGATATGATAGTATATGAAATTGAAAGCAAGTCTTTTTACTTATTAATTGTGCATTACAGGATATACCTTACAGATGAGTTTATTTTGTGCTTGTTGTTGTATAATCTTCAGATCATTAGAACAAAATTTACTTTTTCTTATTCTGTATGCTTTATAGCTCAGCAATACAGTACTTCTGCAAAAACACCAACAATAAATGTTGTCTTGGTTTTAATTCCTAATCCAGCCTATTTTTATATTGTATTGTAGGAAATAGAAATCACATCTAATTATATCATACATACATGTATAAAAAAAAAATTTAAATCATAATATGATAATTTTTCCCTTGACACTTCTTTGTACAGGCAGGAGAGATCTCCCGGGCAGTGGACATGTGCTTCCAACATCGTCATTTTGAGATGCTGGATCAAATAGCTGAAGAACTTACAGAAGCTAGTGACCCAGAACTCACTCAGAAGGTTGCAGACTACTTCATGGAAAAGGGTCTTGTGGACAAGGCCATGGAGATCCTGCTCAAGACCAAGAAAATGGATGATGCACTGAAGTTGTGTACCACGTACAATGTGCCACTTACTGAGGAACTAGTTGAGAAAATGTCTATTCCAAAAAGAGAAAATGGTAAGTGCAGGGTTCTGTTGAATGGTAAGTGCAGGGTTCTGTTGAATGTAACCTCTTTGGGTGAGATTGAGAATTAAAACTTTTGACCTGTCATTAAGTATAAAACTGTATAGCCTCTCAACTATAGAAAGGCTATTTTTCAATCTAGTTTATGACATAAAATATTGGATATTAGGTTTATGTATCAGCAACACCCACTGTTGGTAAATATGTGTTTCTATCATAGAAACTGCTGAGGAGGCTAATCACAGAGTGGCCGTGCTGGAGAATCTGGCAGAGAGCTGCTTGAGTGTGGGAGCCTATCAGATTGCTGCTAAAAAGTTTACTCAAGCAGGAAACACAGTGAAGGTAAAGAGAAATAAAAAGCAAAGCAGTGCATTGACAATGAGTGACTATTGTATTTACTGATAGGCAATGAAGGCATTGTTGAAGTCAGGAGACACAGAAAGAATCATCTTTTTTGCTGGAGTGTCTAGACAGAAGGAGATTTATGTCCTAGCTGCCAATTACTTGCAAACTCTAGACTGGAGATCAGACCACAATATCCTGAAGCACATTATTACATTTTACACTAAGGGTAAAGCTCTGGAACCTTTGGCTGGATTCTATGATGCTTGTGCACAAGTAAGTTGAATCGAGGTCCTTTTATTTTTGCCATTATGAAGTGTTCACCTGATTTGTAATGGTAGTCAGAGATTGATGAGTGTCAAGATTACCCGAAGGCAATTGGCGCCTTGGAACAAGCCATTAAGGTTTTGAATAGACTCAAAACTAACAACCCCAAAGTCGTGGAAGCTAAAATATCTTTCATGCAAGATAGAATTGGCACAATTAAAACATTTGTGGATGCCCAGAGGTAATTTGCTCAGTCATCTGTTAGTTGCTTCTAAAAGTGTCTTTCTATAGATTGTATGAGACTGACAAAGTCAAGAGCATTGAAATGTGTGAAGGATTGTTGGAAGAAGCCAACCTGGATGTGGCCGTTAGAATTGGGGACGTCTACGCATTCATTATCCATCATCATGTTTCTTGTGGAAATCATGATAAAGTAAGCCTCATTATGCCAATTACTATAGCAACAGGCATTATTCACATTTATAGTAAAAAAAATTACTATATTAGTAGAGTAATAGTACGGGTAACCGCACTATTCGGGATTAATAGCACGAGTAACGCGATTGAAATAGCACGAGGTGAAGCCGAGTGTTTGATCAAACTGTGTCCAAAACAGAGCATCTTTCAAAACTACTATTGTGTATGCTGCATCATGCCCAGACATCATCTGGATGACAAACATGAGCAATTTAATCCTTCCATTTCACTTTCTTTTTCGTCTAATTTGTCAGACATTAATTCTTATCCAATTTTAGCTATGCTGCAGAGTATGGTGATCAAGTAACAATTATGTGAGTCAAAATTGAATTGTCTGACATAATACATCAGTAAATGGGCTAATAGTACAGCATGTAAATTGCCCATTCAAAAAGGTATGAGGAAAATTGCTATTCAATTGAAATTGCATGGGGAAAGTGAAATAGCACGTAACTAAGTGAATTAGCACGGAAACTAAAGTGAAATACCATGGTAGCCAAGTGAAATAATACAAGTAAGTGTGCATGCGTGCAGCTCTAGCCTTGGAAACATTTGAGTAGTTTCTAGTTGGAGACAATACCATTCTTTATCACAGAAGCTCTACCCATATTAGACGGAATTTTTTTTCAGATTAGGAGGAGCTGTAGGTTGAAAACGAAGTTCCAGAGGTAGCTAATCCTTGTGAGTGAACAATACAGTATAGCTAGTACAAATAATTTTCTTTAAAAGCTGGCCTACTATTAGCAAGTGATAGCATGAGTAACCTGTGCTATTAGAGATCAATAGCACTCGTAAAGCATTTAAAATGGAAGGAAGCTATTGCTTTAAAACTTATAATATAACACAATTGAGAATCATATCTCACAGTTGAGTCTCATCTCACAGTTGAGTCTCATATCTCACAGCTGAGTCTCATATCTCACAGTTGAGTCTCATATCTCATAGTTGAGTCTCATATCTCACAGTTGAGTCTCATATCTCACAGTTGAGTCTCATATCTCACAGTTGAGTCTCATATCTCACAGTTGAGTCTCATACCTCACAGTTGAGTCTCATATCTCACAGCTATTAGAGATCAATAGCACTCGTAAAGCATTTAAAGGAAGCCATTGCTTTAAAACTTAAAATATAACACAATTGAGAATCATATCTCACAGTTGAGTCTCATCTCACAGTTGAGTCTCATATCTCATAGTTGAGTCTCATATCTCACAGTTGAGACTCATATCTCACAGCTGAGTCTCGTATCTCACAGCTGAGTCTCATATCTCACAGCTGAGTCTCATATCTCACAGCTGAGTCTCATATCTCACAGTTGAGTCTCATACCTCACAGTTGAGTCTCATATCTCACAGCTGAAGTCTCATATCTCACAGTTGAGACTCATATCTCACAGCTGAAGTCTCATATCTCACAGTTGAGACTCATATCTCACTGTTGAGTCTCATAAGCTTGTCCAATTTTTTTTTGTTTTATTTTGTTTTTTTTTGTTTGTTTTTTTGTTTTTTTACGATTTTTGTAGGAGACTCACAAGTTGTATATTTATTTTATATTTTAGGCATATTCTCTGATAACTGAACTTCAACAAAGAATACCCAATGCTAATTTAAGTGATTACATCCATGAAAAAGCCTTTGAGATGGTCCATTCTGCTTTGGGCATACCATTGCATAAATTACAAGCACAAAGAAATACCAGAAGGCAATCAACAGCTAGTGATGATGCTGAAGAGCAAATTGATGAAGTAGAAGAAGATTACAGCTTATAACTGGTTGAAACTAATTCATTTTTAGAATATTTTGTAATGGTAGCAACCATTTTTAGACTCGCTTTGTTTATATCACTTAACATTATACTAGTTATTATATTCATTATTTTAACAAAAATACCACAATTACAAGTTAAAATGCTTCTAATAATTATTAACAATTACAGGTTAAAATGCTTCTAATAACATTAATGTAAATACACAATTAAAATTTCATGTATTTTAAACTCCAATAATTGTTTAGCCATAGAAATAATGTCTTCCACTGGTATCATGTCTTCTACAACACTACCCACATCATAGCCCATACTCTGGTACTGCTCTAGAGTCAATTTCACATGATTTATAAATACCTTTGGAATTAGCAAGGAAGGTGTTATTTGCAGTGAAAGGGACAATATGACTGACATCTTATTGGCCCACACATCTCCCCATCCTGAAGGACTTACTATGTCTTCTGCTCCATCTCTATTGGCACAGAAAAGTTTTTTGAAACCAATATCTCCATCAGATTTTATAGTGCAAGGTCGGGGAAGATGTAGCGATTGTATTTGGCTATTTTAATGTGCCCCAGGTAGTTCTTGAACCCACCATAGACTAGGGCATTCAGAGTGTCATTGTAGTAGCACGATCCATCATCATGATCGATAGGCCAAGCTAGTGATAGTTATTGATGAACACGTTCAATGTCAGATTACTGGCTGGAATAAGAGAGGGAGTAGTACCATCTCTAACTCTTTAGTGATGTAAGGCTGTCTGTCCCACAAGTTCTATACTCCATGATCCCCTGTCTCACGCACCATATTAAAACCGATATTTTTCTTCTTACAGCCACAATCCTTGTGTTTCCAGTCACTATCAGTCCATTCCCTCCTGGAGAATCAAACACATTCCTTTCTTCTACAGTGATGTCTCTGCACCTTCAATAGCTAAATAGCATTCCATTTTCATGCACCGTCCAGCATAAAGATGCTGTAGGTCTTATTTTTGGTTGATACAGAAAAAGCACAGTCTTAATACATTGTGCACTGTGTTATCAAACCATGTAAAGGAAGTATGTGCAGTAGTGTGTTTACAGAGACTGACATTTTTATCAGAGAGGGTGTGGCCAAACATTTTCACACCAGCTTCAGTCAGTCCTCCTGTGACCATGTCTCCCATTATTAGAGTTGCCCTCTACAGCTGCCATCACAGTCTTATGCAAATTCCAAGATAATTTCCATTAGACTAGCTAATAGGGCCTTGCTGATATATTTTCTCCCTATAGAGCTGGACAGCACCATATAAATCGTCTTGACTGTGGAGGAAGCAGTGCCATTGCATCGTTGCCTTGGGTAGGACTGACAATATGGTGAAATTAGACTTGGATTGCTTCATGTTGGATGTTGACTTAGTTATGATTGACTGAGTGTATTGATGAGTAGTACTACTGTAGGATGAATACAAGTCATAGCTACTGCAAGACATCTGTTATAACCTGAGTGTCAACCGAATGCATTATAATACTACTTTAATAACTCTAGAAATAAATGGAACAATCTGGGCAACTGCTGGAATTTTCGTGGTTGTGCCGCTAATGCTAAATTTTGCTCTACAGTCACTTTGTCGTCATAGAAGTTAAATGACTCTTCCATGTGCCTTTGGGAGGTGTAAAATCCTTTTATGACATTATTTTTGGGATTGAATAGAATAATTATAACCATTACATGTCACTAGTATGAGTAATAGCACGGGTATTTCAATCGCGTTACTCGTACTAGCTATAATCTCTAATAAATGGGCAACTTACGCGCAGTACTATTAATTTATTAGCAGACTATAAAGTACTACATTATCTTGGATTGACTCACTAAATCTGAAGAACGACAAACTTCTAAATTAATATCCAGAAACAAGGAGCTAAGAAGTGGATTTGTTTTAAACTGTACAAAGTTAAACAATTCCAATGTAGCTATTAGTCCATTCAATGAAGCTAACTTCTTGAAAATTCCCAATGCCTCGTACACAAAAACAACACTTTTCAGAGATACTGCCATAGACAATTGAATCCATACATGGCTACTTGAACAAAATTAGACTAAACTTTAATTGTACATTGATATAAAACAAAGGACTCAAACTGACATAGTTAATAGTCAAGACATTACAGGGGCTATTAACTGATACCTAGCAAAGCTTTAGCCATCGAGATAATGTCTTCCACTGGTATCATGTCTTCTACAACACTACCCACATCATAGCCCATACTCTGGTACTGCTCTAGAGTCAATTTCTTTCCATCACACGCAATATAGATATCCTTGGAGTTAGCAAAGAAGGTATTATTTGCAGTGAAAGGGACAAGACGACTGATATCACCGTTCTGACTGCATCCGTTGAATTCGTAGATGTTTGGGTTGCCAATAATGCATGTATTGTTAGCCCACACATCTCCCCATCCTGAAGGAAATGGTCCAGTGCCTGCTCCATCACTATTGGCACAGTAGGGCTTTTTAAAATAATTACCAACATCTCCATCAGCTTTTACAGTGACAAGGTCTGGGAAGATGTAGAGATTGTACTTGGCTATTTTAGTGTGCCCTAGGTAGTTCTTGAACCCGCCATAGACTAGGACGTTCAGAGTGTCATAATAGTAGCACGATCCATCGTCGTGATCAATAGGCCAAGCTGAGTGATAGTTATTGATGAACATGTTCAATGTCAGATTACTAGTGGCTGGAATAAGAGAAGGAGTAGTACCATCTCTAACTTTGGTGACATAAGGCTGTCTGTCCCACGAGTTCAATACTCCATGATCCCCTGTCTCACGCACCATATTAAAACCGATGTTTTTCTTGATGAGATTGCCACCACCCAGTCCATCATTAATATTGATCCCAGCTCTGGGTCCGTTGAAGAATATATTGTTAACAAAAGTTGTCTGCGTTCCCAGAGATTGACCTAAGGCACATGTCTGCTTGCCCCAGATTCCAAATTCCCTCATGAGGTGTCCATCTATGATGGTGTGTCTCGGCTGTGTGCCTGTAGTAGCATCCATGAGGTCTGCACGACCTAGTACTACTACTACATTATCGCCAACAAACTTGAATTCATTTCCTCTTACGGCCACATTCCTTGCGTATCCAGTCACTATCAGTCCGTTCCCTCCAGGAGAATCAAACACATTCCCTTCTACAGTGATGTTTTCTGCACCTTCAATAAAGATCATTCCATCTCTATGTACCGTCCAGTCCCCTCCGCTGGGAACCTCGTAGTCCTTTAAATACGTGGGCTGAGTGTAAGCCAAAGTCATTCCTGAGAGTGTGATGTTCTTCACTGGTTCATCCATTGTTCCCTCTATACCGAACAACCGATCCAATTGTGTGCCGTAACCAATCTCTGGTGGAGTGGAACTGTTTGGCATCAAATACAACTTCATATCTTTCTCATCATAAAACCATTCTCCTGGTGTGTCTAGCTCTTCAAAGATATTGTCTATGTAATACTCCTTTCCACTGTCACATCCTCGTGCCTCTTGAAAGCCACCACGTGACCATGTGATAGTCTGGCTGTTCATATCTCTATCATCAATAGCAAACTGCCACCCGCCCCAATATTGACAGTGCAGTGCATGCACTACTCCTGTGCTGGGGTTTGACCATTTGCGATTGATGAAGTCTTCATTTGTCTTGTATTGCAAGCCTGTGGGGACTTTGTACGTAAATCCACCACCACCTACAGGATTAGCTGTCCCCCAGTAAGACTCAGGTGGGTTAAAAGCTTCTACTGGTCCTCCAATTCCTATCTGAAAAGTTGGAAAATGAGTTCCGTTTCTCATAGGTGAGTTAATGTGAATCTCATAAGCTGGAGGTTTTGTTTCAGGAGGTAGCCACTTCACAGCAGTTGTGTAGCCAGTGGGATTAGTATGGAGGCCGGTAGTCTCAGGGTTACCATTAGGATATCTTGCACGCACAGCTCTTCTACCATTTATGAACAAAGAGCTAAATGGTGCGGGGTTTTGAGAGGAGAGATCAGCAACTAAGATATCAGCTTTCCTACCACTGACAGCTCCTCGTACTTGCTGTAGGTCCCATTTTTGGTCAATACGGAAAAAGCACAGTCTTGATACATTGTGCACTGTGTCATCAAACCATGTGAAGGAAGTACATGCAGTAGTGTGTTCACAGAGAGACTGGCATTCTCTAGCTGAAAGTGTGTGGCCGAACAGTTTCACACCAGCTTCGGTCAATCCTCCTTTGACCACGCCTCCCACTGCATTAGAGTTGCCCTCTACAGCTGCCATTACTGTCTTATGTAAGTTCCAAGAGAATTTGTAGTATCTTGCCCCAAACACTCGCACAGACTCCACACTCTGTCCAAGTATCGTGAGACCATTGTCTTGTGGACCTAACACAATTGGTTCGGCCAGAAGATAATCTCCTTGCATTAGACTAATAGTTCCTCCCTGTAGCCTCTTTTCTCTGTAAAGCTTTATAGCTCCAAGGATAGTCTTGAGAGGAGAAGAAGCAGAGCCACTGTTGTCATCGCTACCAGCAGTGGGATTGACATATATGGTAAGATTTGAATCCAATGGTTTCACACTGGTAGCCTTTGGCTTGTATGGAGGAGTTAGGCCATCGCCATTTTTACCATAGGATGGACATGTGCCATACTGCAAAGCATCTGCAATCACTTGATTGTCAACCTAAACAAAACACAGGAATAAGCAAGCCGTTCAAAAAGCCTCAAACACTACTACATTTTCCTAGACTCGTCTGACACAGTGAGTGTCACAATTTTTAATAAATATGAAATAACAAAATACTAACCTTATTTCCAACATAAGAGATACACCAATGGGAAAAACAAACCCTTAGAGTGTAACTCTAAGATTTACTTAGATTTTTTCCATCCAAATTTTAACAAAGGGAGAGGAAAAAAAAAAAAAAAAAAAAAAAGCAACAACTAAAACAACTTAATTCTCACAATAACTTTTACCAGTCACATTCTGTCATCCCAACCTACCTGACAAAATAAGAAATCAGTAAAGTGAAAATGAAGTATAAATGTGTTTTAGCACAAGATGTGTATTATGATAGTCTATGACCACAAACACAAGGGCTGGTCTGACTATCCAACCTCAAAAAGCATATTTCTAGTAGAGAAAGTCTGAAGCACCACCAGTGCTAGCCCTCAGCACTTCTATTGTTTTAATGCACCACAAAATTATTGCACATATATTAAAGCAATCCAGCCTACTTTGATCTAGAAGACTTGCATCATATCCTTACAGCCATAAAATAATGTGAATTTCTGGTGTAAAATAAAGTTTGAAAAAGACATGTACAACACTTTTAAATAATGTATGCTTTCAGAATTTTAGTTCCAATATACATCCAAAACTATGAAGACATATTAACAGTGTTGTGCTTCAGCACACAAATGGCGAGTGAACCACTTCGTTTAATTCTGCCTAACAGTGAATATTGTCTGTTTGTTAATCTTTTATTAGCTGCTAGGTATGCTTGAAAATTTAATTATGTTTGGGGCGGCAAACGCTATGGAGAGGGGTTGTAAGGCCCTCATGCTTGACCCACTACAAGAGGAGTAGCTAGATTTAAAATTTAGAACTCTAAGTAGAGAGAATGAACACTTTTAGTTACTTCAAACTTCTTGCACTAACTTCTCCCCCCCCCCCCCCCCCCCCCCCCCCCCCCCCCCCTCCCCTCCCACCAAAAAATATCTTTCTACTCCTACGATATATACACACATAATTTACTGTAAGAGTCAGCTTATAATATGGGGAGATATTTCACTCTCACGCTTGTATTTCACTCACGTTCGACTCGTGAAAATACATGCATAAGAATGAAATGTCACTCCCATACTGTACGATGAGTGTAATAAATTGCTTGGTATACATTGGATATATTTCATAAACAGTAAACATTCAGAGGTAACTCCACCATACTTAATTCACAGGTGTGTTGTAGCATTCACCATGAAGCTTTTAACTCTTTCGACCCGTAACCGCATATATGCAGGTGAAAAAAAATGTTTTTTTTTATTTTTATATACGTAGAAGAGGCATTGTACTTCCCTTAACCAAACCCGTATGGGCAGGTTATGTTTTTGTCTGAAAATAGAGATTGAGAATTTTTTTTGACCATTCCCATCCAAGTTAAAAAACACAATCCATTCACTTTCAAAACTTTCCAGTGTAATTCAGAATATCTATCCATTTACTACTCGCTTGTAAGAAACATATACAGTTTAGTTGTCAGCAATTTTTGAACAAGTGGGACGTAATACCAAATTCTGCAATTCATTATGACAAGGTGTTGGCTTGTCACCTCAGAGCATTATAAATATAAATACAGATTTGACTATAGCCGCTTATTTACCTTAGGCTGGATAACCTGAGCGTATTCCAAAAGTAGATTCTTGATAGCGCACTCCAAAACTGGATCTGAATCAGCAGGACCTGTCAGTCCCTGTTTTAAAGCGCTGCATGAAGTCCACGAGACAGCGACAATAACCATCCCAACAAGGTAATTCGCCGCCATTTTAACCCGACAGAACTAACTACTCAAAACTGGATCGCCTGATCACTCTATGTATTCCTTTGTCAATATAAATGGATTCTGCTGACCGCCACCGGGAAGCAGGTTGAGCTGAAAATACTCTTCCTGTTTTTGATTAAATATTTAATTATTTTAATAACAGTTTTTAGAGCTAAGGTACTGGATGTTCTTTACGAAGGTGAAACCAAAGACGTGGATTCTTATCAACAGCACTCTGGTATTTCTCCAGCTAAGTCAGCTGAAGGAATAAAGACACTTGCTGAGGCCTCAGTAGATGAATGCAATCCAGTAGCATCAGATGCTGAAGGAAGTTCGTCAGAAGGAAAAGAACAAGGAGCTTTGTCTGTTTTGAAGCAACATGCAACTTTTATAAAGACGCAAACAAAACTTGCCCAAAGTTGTACATCTAAGCAATTGTTTGTGTCATCCAAAAGAGTTGCAGAAGTCGCTTTTGAGGAAGATAACCGTAGGAAGAAGGGAAAGACACAAGCTGAGAAAAATAAAAAAAGAAAACAAAAGAAAAAAAGGGCTTTAAAAAGGAAAAACGTCAGCTCTGTTAATTGAGGCATAATGAAATTCATTTTGCTAGTGGTCAGATCAAAGCCAGTTATAGATTGTAATTGTTGATAAAATACCAATTACGTCATTAAGGTAAAGGTCCCTTTTTCAAAAGCAAAGACGGCGCTCCAAAGTATAAGTTCCTGTAAAACCTTCTCCCCCTCTGTCAGGCCAGGGTGAAGTAGCTTCGCTGAAGTTCTGTGTTCTTGAACTGGTGCGTCGTAGCGTGGTGATGGACGGGGTAGCCAAGCGCCAACCTTCCTTCGACGACGTGGAAATGATGGCGCCTCCGCCCAAGAGGCTGGAATTAGACCATAACGTGGCGCAGCTTCCAACCCAGCCCTGGAGCAAGCCGATAGTTGCTAAACAGCAGTCATCTACAGGACAAACTCCTGTATCCCAGTCTGAATTTCCTTTAAGGAGCTTGGAGGAGTTTTACAAAGCTTGTCCCTCATACAGACTGCCTGTGGAAATTGGATCATTTTCACTCGACGAGAAGGGACAGCAAAAATTGGACAGAAGTGAGCTGAGGTACTTCAGTCCTCCATCCCATAATTCTCGCATGGACCTCAAAGTGGGCTTTGAGAAATATGTGCCCGGTAAGCGAAATGTTCCATCTGACAAGTTGAATCCCATTCTCAGGTGGATTAATGTCAATGGTGACAGCTTCAGGCCCAAGTCCGCTGGCCCAAAGTCCCCAGATAAGGGCAGACTAAGCGATAGTGTTGCTGCTGCTACTACTGAAAATGGTGCAGATGAGAGGAGAACCAGTGTGGGAGAACTTGCTGGTCCATTGGCAACGATTGCGGAGAGGTTGGTTTAGCTGTAGTTTTCACTTGCACTAATTTGCTTGTCTGTTGACCTGGCTATTCTACCCAGGGGGGGGGGGGGGGGGGGGGGGGGGGGGGTAATCAACTCCATTTATATGTGGTAAAGGGTTTATTGACCAAAAAGGAAGCGGATTTAGCATGTTTGGGTGGTGAAGGTTTGATGTCACAGAATATGCTAAAAAATTTGAAAGTGCAATTGTTCATGCTAAACTCCACCCATATTGTGTTAATGAGCAGCGAATTACAATACTTTACGTCTATAGTGTTTGTTTGTTTAGTGTTAGTCTTCTAGTCTCTCCTATCATTACGATATAAGTTATAGTTAAAGCATGAGCGCTTAGTTTCTAGTCGATTTATTGCACGACAGCCCGAGGGCCGTAGGCCCGAGGACTGAGTGCGATAAATGTACTAGGCACTAAGCGCTCATGCTTTAACTAGTTTAAATACCGGGCAAGTGTTATTGCACACTTGCCAAGTTATTACACCTGACAACAATATAGCAACGGTATTTAAACACATATAAAGCATTTGCCCAACCTCTAGGTTCGCTGCAGATTTATTGGGTTGTTGTGTATTAGTGACTCAATATGATCAAATTACTGCTTGGCCATTTAATTTTTTTAACTATGGAATACCGCAGTTTTATCATGCTGTTCTTTCAAAGTGTCCTAAAAGAAAGTGTCGACCATCACTACAGATGTTTATTCTTGAAATTGCAGAGTGACTGGTGAGGATTTTTTCAAAAGAAATTATGTAGGTGTTTAAGTTCAGTAACTGTACAAGTTTCCTTTGTGTGCTGTTTTGTCCTAAGAGATATTAACTTTCTTGGATAGCTATATGCTAGGGTTACTGAACACTTTGACTTGTTCATCCAATACAATTAATCAGAGTAAGTCACTCTGGAAGTCTTTGGATTCTCTGATAATAAGAACCTTTTGTGATGCATAGAATTTTGTGAGACATTTGTCTTACCTCCTGACTATAGCCACCGTGTCTCTAGTCACCTGTCTTAAAATGAGTCCCTGGGATTTTCCCATTGTGTGGAGACTGTATTTACAAACTACCAGTCAAGCAATAAAGTATACAAATTAATTTTTACTGAATTATGGGATAGATTTTTGTTGTGACATTGTAGTCATGTCAGATAGCTATGTCATTCTTAATCATGCACAGCAGTCCATAGTGCCGAGATATTGTACTAAATAATTTATTTGTCAATACATAGAAATAAATAACTTATTTACTATTTTGTTATTTGATCTCTCAGTGTGTGAAATCTGTCCTTGCTCTGCTCGTGCAATGCAGCCATCTCATCAATCACTGTTTTAGCGTGCCATGCAACAATCAAGACTCGACAGCAACAATGTTAACTCCTATGGGAGTTTGTTTGCTAGAGTGACTGCCTGTAACTATGTCATATCTCATGTGCTCTGAACCTCTGAATGATAATGTGAATTAGTCTGGTGTGTGTGTGTGTGTGTGTGTGTGTGTTGAAGTAAGTGGGGTGTTGAAGTAAGTCAGGTTTTGTGGGATATTTATAATTTGCAATACCTGCTTTTTCAATTGGTGATTTCGTTTCTTTTTCTCCCTCATTTTCTGTCCTTGTGTGTATATGTATGTGTGTTTTGTTTTGTTTTATAAACTAATTGTCAGTCTTTTTTTTTTTTTTTTTTCTCTCTCTTCTATTCTGCAATGGAGTAAAATGAAAATGCTAAAAGTATGTTTTGTCTCGAAGAAAGATTACAAAGAACTTCAGAAATTTCTTTAACTGCTTCAGTTTCATAGTAATAATACAGAACCCATCACTCTGACAAGTGTAATAAGTAGTTCATTCCACACTAGATATCTTCACTACTGCAGGCTATCCCATGGCATTTTTTACCCCGTATTGTGAGGCAACCCTTTGCTTGCACACGTGTGATTAAAACAATTCCCATTAAATAGTTGTGTGTTTGATGTGCTAGTGAATTCATCAAGAATTTGATTGGCAAGTTGTCACACCATGTTAGAGTATCTGTTCTGGTGCAATAGTTTAGAGGTGTGGCTTCAGTATTAACTGCATATTGTTGTTTTTCTTTAGCCATTAATCATACTTCTGATCACAGGGGCTGATTGGAATTAGTTGTGGAGGATGGAACATGCCAGAACTGTAGATGTATACAAATTAGCATTTATTTTTGGGACTTGTGTGTGCTTGTAAATCATTACAGCACTGATAAAATTCTCAAGCATAAACACTATAGCAGCAACTGTTGGGTCTACCCACATGTTGGCCAGTCACTGTTAGTCCTATGCCATATTATACATACACTCCATTCACAGAAGTTCACGTTCAATTACCAGATTCATAATAATAGCAAATTTTCTCGTTCTAACAGCCAATATGTTAATTAAAACTTAACCCATATATTGGCTGTTAGAATGAGAAATTTTGCTATTATTATAATTATTTCAGCCGAGAATGACTGAATCAGATTCACAGTATCCGAGATATAAATTTGCAATGACATTTGTGAATTCTGTACGTTTTCTGTGCCAGTACTTCATCAGCTTGTTCTTGTCACTCCAGACCTGATGATCTGCTCACCAACTTTGTGACTTGGCGAGGAATGTTGACCAAGATGATGTGCAGTCCATACAACAAGTCGGAGCCCTGGAAGATGGTTGCCACTCTCTATAACAAGACCATCTACTTGTCAGAGGTAGAGACTGAACATGCACGCTCAAAGGCAGCCAATGAATCGCCGAGAATGAAGGAGATGTCCTACTGGGGTGTTAAGTTTGAAGACTACGTAACCAGTGCAGGTTTGTGGTACAGTGTACTTGGTAAGGTGTGGTTAATTTTACTGAGTTGGAATTCTGGGTGTAGAGCCTCCTGATTCTCTGAGTTCGCCTAGGTCAGCGTCCCTCCGCACAGGAACTGTCAATTCTGAGCGTGCCTTCTGCTCGATAGTTAGAACCCGGATGAACACACATTCAGTTGTCATGGCAGCAGAGGTTGATTGTTGTGATCATGTGAGTGTCATGTGATATACACTTGGCGTACAATGAAGACAGTTTGTTTTGCAGACTCAGAAGGTGAACCCACCACAGAACTACATTGAACTCAAGACCAATAGAGTCATTCTGACTGACAGAAACAAGTCCAGCTTCAGAACGTGAGGAGTTACCATTGTGTTGTTGTGTTGTGTTGTGTTGTTGGCATTTTTGTTTGTTGTTGTTAGTGTGGTTTTTAGTATTTAACTATAATAATTGCACATTTTACTCGTTCTAACAGCCAATATTGTTAATTAAAACTTAACCGGACGTTTTGACTTCTTGCCGAAGTCCTCTTCAGGAGTCAACTGAAGAGGACTTCGGCAAGAATTTGAAATGTCGGGTTAAGTTTTAATTAACAATATTGGCTATTAGAATGAGAAAAAAATTCTATTATTATAATTATTTCAGCCAAGAATGCTGAATTATTTAACTATAATATTAAACTTTGCACAGTTTAATTACATTACATTAGTGATGTGAAATTTTGTTCTTTAACTGTTTTTTTTTGTTTGTATTTTGTTTGGTGCACATTTCGCCAAGAGGGAACTTACCTTATTATGTTTGCAGGTATAAGCTGCTCAAGTGGTGGGCACAGTCATTTCTGGTGGGCGTTCCTAAGATAGTGTGTGGATTTAGAGATGACGATGGAATCGTGAAGAACTTGCAAAACTTCAAGACAGTTAATTTGGCTCACGATACGCAGGTGAGTAATCCACTTATCGTGATGTGTGTTTGTGTGTGAGTTTGTCTTTCAATGATTCAGTCATTCTCAGCTGAAATAATTATATTAATCTCAGTTCAAACAGCCAATAATGTTTACTGTCTTTGCTTTCAGACTGATCTCAGTCTATGGCAGCCGGCCATTTGCCTCAACTTCCTCGATGAACTTCTTTCTTGGATCAGAACAGTGGTGACTACTGATGGATCTAAGTGAGTATGTGTGTGTGTGTGTAACTCTTTCACGTTCATTTTTGGATACTTGAACACAATATAAGAAAGCTCAGAATTGGCATTGATGATTCACCTCCATTCTTACTAACATGAGGGTTATGAGATTCATCAGATTGTGTTTTGGAATGATCTATCTTCTTGGGCTAGCACATTTAAGCTTTGTGTGTGTGTGTGTGTGTGTGTGTGTGTGTGTGTGTGTGTGTGTGTGTCCTCATCTTCAGGTCTGTGTATATGTTGTCTTGGGAACATCCATACAAGCATGTCACATGTGTGAAGTGTCCAGATGACAGTGAGCACACCTTCCTTCCGGACTGGTTCTTGAAGAAGAAGCAAGGACCCGTCCCTGCAGATCCAGTCCCACCGCTCGATAGAGATGACGAGGCTAGTTCAAAGCAAGCGCACAAACAGTAGTGACAGAGATGGCACAGATTAGTCTCAGCTCATGACATGCAACACAAGCAATACGGCCAGCAAGCAGGTTTCTACTCAACCATTACAACTTAGCACAAACCATTCAGCAAACAACAACACCTTGTCTGTTTTCTATCTGCCATTTATACCACCAGTTAGCTCTATGACTGTCTTTAGTAGGATGTTTTCACAAACTGAAAGAAATACAATTATGAATACAATATGGCGTGGAGTGTGTGTATTATCAAGTGGCACTTTGGTTTACGTGTCTTTCTAAAAAACAAAACAAAAACAAAATCAGAATGTACCATCCTTTACAAATCAGATCTGTAAATTCTATAGCCAGACCTTTTAGGTAAGGATTGAGCCGTGCCTTAGTTCACCAAGGTTTTTATTTCTTTTCTTTTTTAATTAATTAATTTATTTATTTTTATTATTTATTTTATTTATTATTGTGGTGAATTTAAAAATGTGGAACATAACTACGGAGTTTGAAGAAACTTGGAATAAAAAGATTTGCTTTGATGTGTTGGATCTATTGACAGAGGCAGTATCTTGCCAGCTCCCATTCCATATGTCCTGTAAGAACAGTTCTTTTGGTGACAGGGCGTGCCACTAAAGAAAGTTTTAGCTTCACTTGTACTCCCAGCTTGGTGGTCACTATTCTTACTCCCAGCAAGATGGTCACTATCCTGGATTTCCCTAGTACTGCTACTCAGTTCTTCTCCCATAGTTGGCTGGGCATCTTCACGAGTGTCATGAGATGTCTGTGAGCCTTCTTTGCCACTACCTGGCATACAGCAATCAAGTCCATACTTGAGCGCTTCCTCTTTGACATGCCTGGACTGCTGGGATATATTCTCGGCTCCATCACACTCTCCCTTTAGCTCTCTCTGCTCAGATGCAGTGGCTGCTTGAGGTTGCCTGTGTTGGGCCTTCCCTGACCGCTTCCTCTGATACACACTGCCGGTGATATGCTCCATGCTATGAAGGATGTCAAGTTTCTCTGCTATACACATCGTCTGAACAAACTCCTCCCTCATGCAGTAATAGATGGTCTTGTCCACTGACCCATCCTGGAACAAAGACGGGAGTTAATAAGGCCTCGAGTTAATAAAAGGAGTTAGAAATAAGAAGGTAATTAGAGGATACTCACAGGCAATATGGGGTATGCCCACAACTTCTCGGATCCAGTCAAAAACTTCTTCAAGACTTCTCTTAATGAAGAAAGACTGAACCACCTGAGTGGATAGGAGATATGAAATGTCTCTTGTGTACCAATTACACACGTGCAAAAAGAGTAATAGCGAAATAGAGAAAGTGCTCATGTGCACACGTAATATTGTGATAATGCACATCTTACTTGAGATCGTCCACTTCCACACTGCAGTCATTCTCCAGCAACTGTTTCTTGAATCTGTCTGGGTAGTCGTCATATCTGATATAAAGGAAATGGCTGACATAGCTGCAGCTCTCGTTCACAATCTACAATCACAAATTTGGTGTGATTTAATTCACAATAATTTGCGCACAGAGTAATGAAGTTCATCTGACCTTGAACACATGGTTCTCCTTGTACTTCCCCAACTTCTCAAAGAGCTCTTTCGCATCCCCCAAAACCCCAAGTGTTTCCTCAAAGCATTCTCGAGCAGCTGTTTGTCTTGGCTTCTCTCTAGATAAACACCACATACAATAAATGGCTAGGACTATTAGAGATAGAAGAGGCAACACCTGAAAGACTTGAGTCCCCCAAAGTCACACCACGTCCTGGTAGAATAATTGATATGGCCAAGAAGAAAGACGACTTCATTAGTTACCGGGTGAGCAGAGTAGCACAACACTCCTGCAGCTCCAAAATGTCGTGCTGCCTTCTTGTAAGATGGCTCATCCACCATATGGCACTCCACTCTAGAGTCCAGATCTCTCTCCACACATCGGAGTCTGTACGTTTTTGAGTCGTGTTTACTATATATCTCTCCAAATTCGAAATTCACTTGATAGTTGCTAATCAAACAATCAAAGTTGAACGGATCTTTTTGAAACTCCTCCTCAATGTGGTCTTCAATTGCCCCGGGTATTGCTCCCCACATGCGGTCATGCTGGAGCTCTTCAGCACTGCGATAATATTTTGCAGGTAACAGCGTGCATTGCCATACTAGGTTGCACTTCTTCTTCATGTCCTTGGCCCAGATTGTAGCGTACTCATGGTGCTTTTCAACGGCAAAGTTGGTAAAGTGACGTTCCTGACTATACACTTGGTACAGTAATTCAACACAACAAGCACTCACGCTTGTACCACTAGTGGAACAGTATATGCACACACTGAGCTTGCTGTCATTCTTTTCTCCAATGGGAAGACCCCCAGTGTTGCTATCAGTAGAATCATCCTTTATTCCAACTTCAAGCAATTTAGAATCTATAAAATCAGTAACACTTTTGAGAAAGGACTGAACGTCTGGCAAACTGGATAGCCATTCAATAATTACTCTGCAAGGATAGCATAACGCTTAAATTAAAGCACATTCTTCTGCACAACATCTCTGCTTACCTGTTCCTCAGCGGACTCGCAGTCTCTCCTGGAGTCTGGCTACGCGAGACTTTACTGTCTACTTTTGCACCGCACGCAGACAAGCCCTCAACCCTTTGAGGGACCTGGAATACTTTGTCATACTCAACTAAATTACTGGTTTTCTTTCTGCTGGAAACTAAACATAGCTCAAACATTACCCCGACACACCTTCACTCGTCTTTCAACAAAACCGAGACCACGCCCTCACGATCATGTGCCACGCCCACGAAAACGTCAACGTAAACAATGAGTGCGAGTTTAAAAATAATGTGAAAATTTCAACCTCATTCTATTCCCTGTTCAACATAGCCCTAGTTCTGATCTCCCACTGTCTGTCCTTTATCCTGTCATTCAGTATGTCCTTCTTTTTCTTTGTTGCTGTGTGTCTTTTATATCTATCTCTGTTAGTCTTCACTGCGTCTTCATCATGAGGCTGAAAGTGTGTGATCCTGGCCTTTCCTTCACTTCCCCCAAAACCTGTCCTGTCTTGCTTCAAAACTGTCTTCACAGGGAACATCTTGCCTTGCTGAGTGGGCCCTAGGCCCCCCTGGGGATCCCACCCACTGCGCACTAGCATTTGGTAGCCTCTGTTTCTCTCACTGATGCCATAAGAAAGGTCTGCACGCTGACTTGTGTGCTGGCAGTTGATAAGGTGAACAGTTGAAGTATTGTGAGCAGTCTTACTTCTTTCTGGAACAGCCAACTCACATAAATCACAATGAAAACTAGAACACTTAGGAATGCCGCCTGCACCAGGTAAGTGTTCTCTGCACCTTTTTCTCTTCAGCATAGGTTCCTCTTCTGTGCTTCCTACTTCATTTTGGCTTTCCATGAAGTTTGCTAGTTGATGATGCCCAGCTATCCTGGCAAGATCAACTGCATTTCTTCCTTTCTTATCTTCTATGCCTCTCCAGGAAGCCCCCAACCCAAGCAGGAGCTGTACTACTTCACCATGACCTGCATAAGACGCTACCATCAGTAGAGACCACTGATACTTGTCTTTCACACTGATTGCCTCGCTGTTTCTAGCTAAAGCTTCTTTCAATAGGGTCACTTGATTATTCTGGACATAGAAAAAAAGATCAGACTCAGACGTCGACGATATCAAATTTGACGAACCATCAGGTTCTATTCTTTCTTTTCTTTTCCGAGATATTCGACGTCTTCTACCGGACTGTTCCGGAGAATGTTTTACTTCACTAGGCCTCGATATTATTCCTTCATAAATATTTTTAGCCTTGTCCCCAGAAATGCGAAGATTTAGATCCTCTGTGTCATTCAAAGGTTTAAGAGATAAACTGCTTTTAGTTTCTGGTAAGAAAACCATTCTACCACCGTTTCTCGTAAGAAAATCCTCCATAGTCAGTCGGTAGCTACGCCAGACTATAATATAGAATGATGACAACAAAAATACAAATAAATGGTACGAATCATCAAAACAACTATGTCTAGACGACCTTTACCTAACAACATCGGATGAAGTTGTTCGTTTTACGCCATAAAAAAAAGAAGATCGTACTAATATTGGTACTTTAAACTAGACCACTTGTCTTATAGCTTCCCAGTGGAAATAAGTGATTTAGACATCGTAGCTACTAATAAATTGAATTTAGAATAATTTTCACTCCTAACTGAAAACTAAGCTATCTATGCTTTCTGGACTCTACCAGAATTCCAGTTTGGGAAAAGGACCACCACATTATCTAATCTAATACACTGCCACATTTTCGAATAAGAATCTCATATATTGAATGCAAACCATTTTAGTTTAAATATACAAATTTGTAGACAAAACTGTTGACTTAGTTGTAACTTGAGCAATTCACATTTCTTTTCCTGCAATTTTAGTTTACATTACATAGAAATGAATACAATGACCATGCCTGTTTGCATATCAGCTTAGCTTTGTACACCTGGAGAGTTTGTGTCCAGTGGTGTGTGGCTGTGTGGTATTGGTTGTGTCCTTGGCTCAGGGCCTGAAGTCCTGATTTCAAGCACTGGGGCTCATATAGTTTTCCTTCTCTACCTCCCACCAGCCCCACCAGTCCACCCAGCTGTGATTTGGGGACCTGGCATTTGCTGGGGTGCAAATTCAAGGCCTTTTCTCATGAAACAGGCAATGGTTCAGGTGGGACTTCGGGTGCCCACACCACTTGCTGCAAAAAAAAAAGGTCTGTTCTCCTGCGGAGTTCCTAGCCCAGCTCCAGAAGTTTTGTTTGCACAGCTCACAGTACCTGCTTAGTGTGCATAGGCATCCTGGCTCTGCCAGGTGCACATGACTGCCTAGCAGCAGCAAGAGAATTTGCATTTTTTGCATTTTGTGTTCTATGGTGTAGTGGTTGTGTCTGTTGCTCACAACCTGTATATAGGTCCGGATTTCATGCCCCACTCTGACAATTTTCCATCTGGTTTTCTTCCCCTGCCTCCCACCAGCCCCACCAGTCCACCCAGCTGTGATTGGGTACCTGGCATTTGATGGGGTGCAAATTCAAGGCCTTTTCTCATGAAACAGCAATGGTCCAGGTGTGACTTTGGGTACCCACACCACTTGCTGTGAGGAAAGGCCTGTTCTCCCATGAGTTCCTAGCCCGACTCCAGGAGCTTTGCTTGCACTTCTCATAGTGCCTACTTAGTGCACAGGCATCCTGGCTCTGCCAGTGTGTGCAAGACTCGCTAGCGGTAGCAAGAGAGTTTGCATCTTACATTTGTGTGTATGTGTAAATTAGTGGTTAGTTCCAGTTGCCGTGTGTGTGTGTGTGTACTGTGTGTTGTGCAGTATAATACTGAGCATATAATTCAGTCAATGGATTTTCTGTGAAGATATTTTCTATCTATTTAACTCAAAAGACCTTCACTGCTGTAACTGCTATGCTTGTATCATTAACTAATTGACAAATAATACATTTCTTTATGTCTGTTTCTACAGAAGAAGCCTAAGGAGTTATCAGTTGAAGTTCAGGACCAACAAGCCTTTGTTAGGAAAAAAAATTTGTTTACATGTGACAGTTAATACTTGAACAGTGCTCACCAAGTTGTAATTATCAATTGAAATAAATACACAGGTCGCCAAAGTAAACCAGTTTAAACTTCATCATATCCATTGTATACATACATATATTGTGGGGGGTATAGAACCAAGTCCTTGCACAATTACTAAGCAGCTGGAGACTCTGTATAAATCCCAAGTTCCATCCGGGTACACTGCCACCAGAATTGGTCTATTGGGATTGTCTGGCTCTTCTGTCAGCAACCTATAGCTATCCTATCACTTCCCAACTAGCCCCGAAAGTATTCAAGGAAGTTATAATGAAGGTTAGTTAGATATGGTGCATAAAAAGAAAGACAGAGACCAACTGAAACTGGGTGGAGTGACTACGGTGATTTTATAGCCATCCACCCACATAGTGAAACATAAAAAGAAAGAGGTGTGCGCGCTTGCTCAAAGGTGTTCCAAACTGTGAAACCAGTGTGGTAGAGCTGATGCTGCACAGTCACCGGCACACCCAGCTCCTCCCCCTGGTATCCCTGCAACAGTTCTGTGGGTGGCCCCAGATATATATATATAATCTGTCTAAAACAATTCAATTTGAACACCAGCATAAATGTGAATTGGGAAAGACACTGTAGCTAATTTAGCTACTACATGTGTTCCAAGTTTCATGTTTTATGATGAAGTGCACAATTCATTGTCCCAAACCTGTTGATTTAGTTCAAATTAGCATTTGAATGCAGAACTGAATATACAGGGAAATGAAAAAGTAAATTATACATTCCATATAATACCTTCAAATCTTTGGCCTTATGTTTTCTTGAAAAATACCTTCAGACTAGCTAATGTGGTGCTAGAGTCAAATCAAATCTTTAGTGAGCACTTAACGGATCGTTGTTTAATCGTGTAATGATTTTCATAACTCATCTACCATTTTCTCTTTACAATAAGGATAATGAAAGAAAAGCATTTAATGTAGATCTAGACATTTCATAAACTTCACTAGACAAGCAGATTCATAACTATATAAACACAATGAACAAAATCTTTACAAATGTTTTATAGGATTAAAACCTTAATCTACAAGTTCAAGGATGACCAGTCATTTGATGTGTCATAAAATGCTGTTTCATCTTGTCATTCCTCTACTCCTAACATGTTGCAACTCTTGCAACTCTAAGGAGCAACTCCACACCCAACTCCATGTTGTAGTTGTTCTCTCAGTAGAAGATGGAGGCAGCTACTCTACAGCCTGGACACCAGGTACAGACATAGTCCAAGGAGCCTGCCACGCTACTGTCCATATCAACAATTCTACACACCTCCTGGACCAGTATGAACTGGTAACTGTTCCTGTACTGGTACCAGACTGTGACCCTGTGAGAGGACTAGACTATCTACTAGAGTCCCTGCTTGACCCAGCTATGAATGTAGTCGGAGTGACTGGTATGTTCTGTGATAAAGTAGCTCAAGTCTATTCTCCTATTTTAAATCATTGGGCTAGAAGTGTTCACATTTCAGGAGCACAGATACAAGACAGAACTCAACTCTTACCTTCCTTACTTCTATCTCCTGGAGATGTAGCAGAGGCTGTAGTGTCTCTATTGTACAGACTAGACTGGAGAAGGTTTGGCATAGTTTACTATAACACAGCATTCAGCCACCATTCTGATTATAATTTCATTCACTTAGCTAAGTCTGTTAGTCATGTGACAAATAGAAGACAGAGCAGTAGTATTCCAGTAGCTATGTATGAGCTGAGAGGAACAAGCCAAAGAGAAGTTCATTTGTTAGTCCAATCACTAGAGTCGAGTGGAGTGCATATTTTTGTTGTATTACTAGCACGCCCTATAGCTACAGTTGTCATGCAGGAGGTGTTCAAAGAAGGTATGGTATGGCCCAAGTATGTGTGGGTGTTTGTTCACTTGGATCCTGTGACCTTATCTCTGTCACCAGTGTGGGAGAATGTCATCTTCATGTCTTACTCTCTAGGTGAGTCTAGTTTCAGTTCTAATAGAAGAATCCCCCATTGGTCTCCATACAGGCATTTGTTGTATGAGTCTGTGTGGGCACTGGCACTCACTTGGAACAACTCTCTCAGTTCTTCTTCCAATATTAAAACTTGTCTTTGCAACGAGGAGAGGAAAAAATGTGTCAGTAAAGTCAGGACTGGTGTGTCTCGTGGAACTTGTAGTGAGGCAAATGTTACAAGTTCCTACGAGAGAGACGGTTCTTTACAGTTTGATGTAGCAGTCGTACAAAGTAACAAATCAGTGAGAATTGGTGTCTACGACTATACAAACTTGTCCATTGTACTAAATGACAGTCTATTACATCTGATACCTCCAGACACTTTCCAGTATGTTGTCTTAACTGTTCCGCTGGGACTAACTCTTCCAATGTCTGTTTGGTTGCTTCTGATGTACTTATTAGTGACAGTGAACTTTATGTGTATTCTAATATTTCGAAAGGAACGTGAGGTAAAAGCTTCAAGTATTCCCTTAAGTGTGTGTATTATTATGGGCAATTACCTGCTTCTTCTTTGTTCTACAAACAGTATTGTAGTGACAGGTCTCATTTCTGACAGAGAGAGAATACGTCACACCACATGCAATGTGGAGCAAGTGAGTGCGTCCATTGGCTTTGATATCATTGTAGCTACTGCTCTTGTGCGGACACTTCGCATTTATCACATTTTTCGTTATTTTGGCAAACTAAAAAGAAGTTGGTCGGACTCCAGACTAGTTCTAGTCATTGCTGCTATCATTTCTATGAAACTGTTCTTATTTGTGGTGTGGATATCTGTTGATAATAACCATCTCATAGATGTTCCTGTTTTCCAGCAAGAAGCAGAGCCTCCATATTATTGGGTAATACAGTCTTGCTATAGTAATTATCATGGCCTCTGGGGAGTTGCTGTGTATATGTACACAGTATTTCTGCTGGCTTTGCTCTTCATCTTGGCTATCCAAACAAGAAAAGTAAGCCATCATGACTTCAAGGACACCAAAAAGTTATCAACTCTTGTGCTTTGTCTTCTGGTCATATTACTTGTGTTTGGACTACTCTGGGGCATCTTGAGGCAGACAGGACATCCTGTAGCCAGCATTGTGTGCCTAGACTTGGGATATTCTTCTATAGTTTTTGGAGTCCAAAGTTTCTTATTTCTGCCAAAAGTTATTCCTCCATTATATCGAAAAATAAAAATAAAAAGTGGTGCATATACGAATTAAAATTCTTACATAACCAGCTTTTTAAAAAGTCCTACTGAACTCAGAGACAAGATACTCTGTAACTTTCTGAACTGATATATAACTACAAGAGTGACTGTGAACACGACATTCATTTAAAAAAAATAGTATTTTAAATTGTGTAGTAACCACATTTAAGAGAACAAATAGACTGCTTCTGTTGTTATGATGCAGTTACCAAAGGGTCCAATTGAACAATAGAATACCATTTTATGTCTATATCCTTCTTCAATTATCCACACACCCTTTCTGAGTCAGCAAATTTACGGTATGACCATCACCTCCATGTGTCATTGTGCGCTGGAGGAGTTACAGTTGATGGAGATAAAGAGGAAGAGGGAGAAGAGAACAAACAGAACATGTCATAAACATTGTGTGGTGCATAGTTAGCTAGGTGCATAATTACATTCATTGTTCGTGTGCAAAGGTGCCGTGCGCAACTTAGGTTATAGCATAGCAGGCGCATGACACTTTCGGTGAACGCAGTTCTATCGTATCTTATTCTATTTTGTGTGTCGAGTTTGCGTGTTGAGGTGGCCAAATATAACTATTAAGATTTCATTACAAAACTTGGCTTTAATCAACTTGGAAGTACACTCACATACACACACAGAGAGACAACCAACAGGTAAGGATCATCACAAGCACACGTGATACACAGCACAATAATAGTCAACACACATATGGTAAGAATCGGTAATAGGTGCGAATGTTAATGTCCATGATAAAATCCACACTTGTTCACATCATTTACCCTCTGCTTTCAAAAGTAGTGGGATTAAAGAGGCCGATAGTAGTAGTCAGGAGGTTGGCAGTAACGCTGGGAGCGACGCACTGGCTGAGAGTCAATAGTGATAGGGGGTGTTCTCGGTACATCTGCATCAGGGGTATCCTGAGAGGCGATAGGGGGTATGGTAGCAGGGCTGAAGAGATCGGTTGAGGTGACAGTAGGGTCAGTTGTAGTGGTACGATCATCCGTAGGGCAGGTTACTTCAGTAGTATTGTGGGAGGTAATAGGGAAATGCGCCATCATAGGTTCCCGTCCAGACTGATCAGCAGGCTCGCCACTTTGGACCCCACTCGGCGGGTCATCCTGAGACGAGGGTTCAGCAATTCTCCCAATAGGGGCCAGGTGACGTATGGAGACAGTAGTTTCTCGACCATCGCTATGCCGGACATATGCATACTGAGGGTTGGCATGCAGGAGTTGTACCTCATCTACTAACGGATCACTTTTACTGCTACGGACATGGCGTTTGAGGAGAACGGGGCCAGGAGACATAAGCCATGTGGGCACAGATCGTCCTGCTGAAGATCGTCTCTCAAAACTGAAGAGCCTCTCATGGGGAGTAGAGTTGGTTGCCGTACATAGGAGAGATCGTATAGAGTGGAGCGCGTCCGGGAGCACTTCCTGCCAGTGAGCGGTAGGGAGGCCTCGGGTTTTTAGGGCCATGACAATTGCTTTCCATACAATGCCGTTATACCGCTCCACTTGCCCATTGCCTGCCGGGTTGTATGGGGTTGTGCGGCTAGAGGCAACCCCTCTAGACAAAAGGAATTGATGGAGTTCGTCACTCATAAATGAAGAGCCCCTGTCCGAATGGACGTATGCAGGCATGCCAAAGACTGAAAAAAGCTCACAAAGGCACCGAATAACAGACTGGGTACTGACATCTTTGCATGGGAATACGAAAGGAAATCGACTATACTCATCCACCACGTTAAGGAAATAAATGTATTGATTAGTAGACTTAAGAGGCCCTTTAAAGTCCATGTTGAGTCTCTCAAAGGGTTGAGTGGCTTTAATCAGATGGGCCGAAGTAGGTGAATGAAATTGAGGTTTGACTTCAGCACATGTCCGACATGATTTGTTAACCTGTCTAATATCCTCAATAGAAAAAGGCAAATTCTGACTCTTCACAAAATGGTACATACGAGTTATTCCGGGGTGACAGAGGGAGTTATGCAGCCGGGCTAAGTCACTAAGTGACTGCAGAACCGCGGCACAGAATGCTCTTGACAATGTATCAGCAGGAATATTCTCGGAACCTGGGCGATAGACTATATCGAAGCTATAACAAGAGAGTTCGGTCCGCCATCTCATAATCTTCTCGTTCTTAATTTTACCTCTCTGTTTGCAGTCAAACATGTAGGCGACGGAGCGCTGATCAGTTATTATAAGAGAGTGTCTGCCAGTGAGATAATGCCGCCAATGTCGAACAGCTTCAATAATAGCTTTGGCCTCCTTTTCGACTGAGGCGTGATTCACTTCAGGACCCTGCAAAGTGCGTGAAAAGAAGGCCACGGGGCGTCCTTTCTGACTAAGAGTGGCTGCAATGGCAAAATCTGAGGCATCTGTCTCAACCTCAAAAGGGGAGTCCTCATCGATAGCATGAACAACAGCTTGTTTAATGTCATTTTTGAGACTCGTGAAAGCTGACTTCGCCTCTTCTGACACAGGGAATGTCGATGCTTGAGTTAGGGGTCTTATCTACTCAGAATAACGTTGGATCCACTGTGAATAATGGGAGAAAAATCCTAGAACTCGACGTAGACTCTTCGAATCCCCTGGGACAGGAAGTTCCATTAAAGGCCGTAGTCGGTCGGGGTCTGGTCGGATTAGTCCGTTCTCAATGATGTAGCCCAGAATTGCTAACCTCCTGGTAGAGAAAACACTTTTACTATCATTGTATGTGATCTGGCGGGCTGAGGCCACTTCTTGAAATCTCTGAAGATTCTCATCATGTTCTTCTTGATTCCTTCCACAGATAGTCACATTGTCCATGTATGCAATGGTACCTTTCAAGTTTTCTTCTTCTATAATAGAAGCCATAATTCTCTGGAAACATGCAACTCCATTGGTAACACCAAATGGTATTCGAGTGAACTGGTACAAGGCATGGCCAGCTTGGAAAGCTGTATAGGGCTTGTCGCTCTCCTTGATTTTCACTTGATGGTAAGCACTGCGTAAATCGATGGTACTGAACACTTGGTATTGGGCTATTGCTTTAATGGTGTCATCAATGCGAGGTAGGGGATAAGCATCCAATAGGGTAAACCTGTTCACTGTTTGTGAATAATCGACAACCATCCTTCGTTTGTTATTTTCATTACGAGTAACAACTACTTGAGCCCGCCAGGGTGAGTTACTGGGTTCAATAATACCCTCCCTTAGTAACCGGCTCACTTCCGACTCAATAAAGTCTCGGTCTTCTTGGCAATATCTACGTGACTTGGTAGCTATAGGGTGGACATCGGGGGTTAGATTGGAGAAGAGGTCGGGGGTTTCCACCTTGAGAGTGCTGAGGCCACAGATAACAAGAGGAGTATTCGGACCATCATGCTGAAAGTTCACACTTTGGTGTTGACTCTGAAAATCAAGTCCAAGGAGTAGATCCGAACACAATCCAGGGAGGATTGACAAGCAGAGTTTATGATACATTCTCTCATTTACCATTAAGTCAGCGGTACAATGTCCCAGGGTCTGAGCAGAGAGAGAGGACTGAGCCATAGAGATTGACTTCGGGCTGGCATGTTTCTGGAGGTTGAGCCGTGCGACGAGATCGGGGTGAATAAAGCTCTCCGTGCTACCCGAATCAACCAAAGCTCTAACCTCTTCACCATTAACTTTAGCCTTGATAGTTGACTTCAGTAGTACAGAGGGGGTACGAGGAGAAGCGGCCGCCAAGGTAGGGAATATGGCAGCAGATGTTCCCTCTTCTCTCGGAGGAGTGGCAGGGGCAGACCTGCAAACCTTTGCAAAATGTCCCTTCTTAGTACAACGCCGGCACACAGCACTCCGAGCCGGACACCTCATGCGTGGGTGCTTACTATATCCACAGAAATAGCACTTAGGCCCTGATACTATCGCAGCTGATGTAGATGTGATTCCGTCTTCTGCAATAACCTCGTTGTTCGCAACCAGAGGGGGACCTACTGCTGCAGCAGCCGGTAAAGGGACACCTACTGGCAGGTAGGACTCACTGCTTTTCTGAGCAGAGTCCAGGGCTCTAGCTTGGGAGAACGCAGAATTGAGGTCTAGAGTTTTGTTCTCTAGCAAGCGTTGCCTGATAGTAGTTGACAGCAGGCCAGTTATGAAAGAGTCTCGAATGGCTTCTTCTCTATACACAGCAGCAGTGGCATCTTTAAAAGCACAATCTTTAGATAGGGTCTTGAGGGCCTGCAGGAACTCATCTAGACTTTCACCGTTTCGCTGCCGACGGGTCGCAAGCAAATGCCGAGCAAATATCTCATTAGTGGGCTTTATATATAGAGCCTTAAGCGTCTCTATAGCGTTCTCATAGGTTTCACATTGTTCCAGATACTCAAATATACGGGGACTTACATAGTTAGTCAGGACCCTGAGTTTGTCTAGTCCTTCTCCGGGCAAGGCAGCAACGAAATTCTCGAACGTACGAAACCAATGCTGCCACTCCTTGCCCGCCGTGCTAGAGCTCGGGTCGGCATCCAGTTTTTCAGGTCGGAGGTAGCGTTCCATTTCAAGTTGATTAGATTGAGGTGGCCGAATATAACTATTAAGATTTCATTACAAAACTTGGCTTTAATCAACTTGGAAGTACACTCACATACACACACAGAGAGACAACCAACAGGTAAGGATCATCACAATCACACGTGATACACAGCACAATAATAGTCAACACACATATGGTAAGAATCGGTAATAGGTGCGAATGTTAATGTCCATGATAAAATCCACACTTGTTCACATCACGTGTATTAGTTTAATAATCTAATTTCATCTTAAGACAGCTTCCAGAGGTAGGACCTGGTAGCAGCGACCTGAAGATCTGGACTGAACTCCCAGACCCCTTCGCCCGAGGACCGACCAGGCATAAGCAACCCGGACCGGATCCCCACATGTGGCTGCTAGATATTACATTATAAACTCGAAAATGTGTGGAGGCTGATGTACATGAACTCTGACTTGACAATGATATTCATTTCAAGATATATTGGTCAAAAAATTTTCCTGCATCATTAGAAGCCATCATTCCACTAAAAGACTCAAGATCTTCAACACAACATTACATTAACTCTTTACTACAGCCTTTAATGTGTACCTTCTTCAAGAGTGTAGACAAATTTTATATTTTGGGAATACTCAAATCAGGCGAACAGAGTGCAATCAATGTACATAATAAATGATGAGATAAGAGAACCTCTAAATAAGTTATATAGTAATATTGCTATAGTTGTAGCTAATTAACACTCCACATTATGGCAGAGGTCCAAATTTGTAGGTGCACTTAAGCATCCCCAAGTACATACCTCTTGTCTACACTCGTGTTCTTGGTTGATCAGATCTCTTCAATTGAAAAAAAAAAATTACTTGGAGATTCATTAGTTTTCTGTTACCCAAACTGGCCTTCTCCCTAGGTCTGCCAAAAATTCTTCTAAGACAGTTTTAGTTGATGTCTTCCTGCCCTGATGTCTCCACAATCAGATAGCCCCAGCAAATTAAGGTACTGATTGATATCGAATACTTTCATGCACACAAGTGTATAATTAATGACATATACACACACGATATACTCAAAAAATAACTCTATGAGTAAAAACACCATATGTCCAGGTCTAGCCTGTACTTAATGAAGAAAATACGTCTAGGAAATAACTTTCCCAGAGTGAAACATAAATAGAATAACCTATTGGGTACATGAGTAGTTTATATGATCAATGCCCAGTCTCATGTGGTAGAAATAAAATTAAGTACATAATAACATTTATGGAACGTGATAGCTAATGAAACATAAGCATCATTCCTTCAAGTGGAAGGATATTCCTTCATAAAACAGAAAGTTACTACATCACCATCAACAGGTGTTATATGGATGATTCAACTGTATAGGCTGGAATCCTGTTAATGTGCTATGATGGTGTGGGTTTCTGTGAAAACATGAAGATGATGGTGGGTGGACATAATGGTGGCTGAATACATAACTGTTCAGACATATAATCCAGTGTTATTATTATAAGAAAAACTGAAATCACTGTTATTTTTTCATGTGCATGTATGTAACTTTAAATCACTTGCATAAACTTCATGTAGACAAGCTTGATGCATGGAAAAACAAACACATGCAGGTTCAGAATTTAGCTAGTAGGTCTCGGCAATCAGTACTAAGTTTAACGATTGCTTAAAATATAAAGATGTTATTTCCTCTCGTCATTCTTCTACATGTTGCAACTCTAAGGAGCTACTCCACACACAACTCCATGTTGTAGTTGTTCTCTCAGTAGAAGATGGAGGCAACTACTCTAAAGCCTGGACACAAGCTACAGACATAGTCCAAGGAGCCTGCCACGCTACTGTCCATATAAACAATTCTACACACCTCCTGGACCAGTATGAACTGGTACCTGTTCCTGTACTGGTACCAGACTGTGACCCTGTGAGAGGACTAGACTATCTACTAGAGTCCCTGCTTGACCCAGCTATGAATGTAGTCGGAGTGACTGGTATGTTCTGTGATAAAGTAGCTCAAGTCTATTCTCCTGTTTTAAATCATTGGGCTAGTGTTCACATTTCAGGAGCACAGATACAAGACAGAACTCAACTCTTACCTTCCTTACTTCCTTCTCCTGAAGACATAGCAGAGGCTGTAGTGTCTCTGTTGTACAGACTAGACTGGAGAAGGTTTGGCATAGTTTACTATAACACAGCATTCAGCCAGCATTCCTATTATAATTTTATTCACTTAGCTAAGTCTGTTAGTCATGTGGCAAATAGAAGACAGAGCAGCAGTATTCCAGTAACTATATGTATGAGCTGAGAGTAACAAGCCAAAGAGAAGTTGATTTGTTAGTCCAATCACTAGAGTCAAGTGGAGTGCATATTTTTGTTGTATTACTAGCACGCCCTATAGCTACAGTTGTCATGCAGGAGGTGTTTAAAGAAGGCATGGTATGGCCCAAATATGTGTGGGTGTTTGTTCACTTGGATCCTGTGACCTTATCTCTGTCACCCGTGTGGGAGAATGTCATCTTCATGTCTTACTCTCTAGGTGAGTCTAGTTCCAGTTCTAATAGAAGAATCCTCCATTGGTCTCCATACAGGCATTTGTTGTATGAGTCTGTGTGGGCACTGGCACTCACTTGGAACAACTCTCCCAGTTCTTCTTCCAATATTAAAACTTGTCTTTGCAACGAGGAGAGGAAAAAATGTGTCAGTAAAGTCAGGACTGGTGTGTCTCCTGGAACTTGTAGCGAGGCAAATGTTACAAGTTCCTATGAGAGAGACAGTTCTTTACAGTTTGATGTAGCAGTCGTACAAAGTAACAAATCAGTGAGAATTGGTGTCTACGACTACACAAACTTGTCCATTGTACTAAATGACAGTCTATTACATCCGATACCTCCAGACACTTTCCAGTATGTTGTCTTAACTGTTCCTCTGGGACTAACTCTTCCAATGTCGGTTTGGTTGCTTCTGATGTACTTATTAGTGACAGTGAACTTTATGTGTATTCTAATATTTCGAAAGGAACGTGAGGTAAAAGCTTCAAGTATTCCCTTAAGTGTGTGTATTATTATGGGCAATTACCTGCTTCTTCTTTGTTTTACAAACAGTATTGTAGTGACTGGTCTCATTTTCGTTATTTTGGAAAACTAAAAAAAAGTTGGTCAGACTCCAGACTAGTTTTAGTCATTGCTGCTATAATTTCTATTAAACTGTTTTTACTTGTGTTGTGGATATCTGTTGATAATAATGTCATAGACACTCCAGAGTTCCAGCAAGAATCAGAGCCTCCATATTATTGGGTAAAACAGCCTTGCTATAGTGATTATCAAGGCCTCTGGGGAGTTGCTGTGTATATGTACACAATCCTTCTTCTGGTCCTTCTCTTTATTTTAGCTATCAAAACACGAAAAGTAAGCCATCATGACTTCAAAGACACCAAAAAGTTATCAACTCTGGTGCTCTGTATTCTGGTCATATTACTTATGTTTGGACTACTCTGGGGCATCTTGAGGCAGACAGGATATCCTATAGCCAGCATTGTGTGCCTAGACTTGGGCTATTCTATTGGAGTATTTGTTGTTCAGACATTTTTATTTCTACCTGAAGTTGTTCCACCCATGTATCGAAAATTCAAGAAAGCTAGAAAATCAGAATCTTGTGGAACAAATCTGCATCAGTTTTAGTTTTGAAAACCCACTTGCTTCCAACAGCAGTTTGGCCCTCTGGTAATTCAACCAAATCCCAAACATCGTTATCTCGTAGCGACTTCATCTCTTTCTCCATTGCTCCGACTCATTTGTCTCTTTCTGAAGAATCTAATGCCTCCTCCACTGTAGTTGGCTCTATATGACTGATGTAGACCCTGTTGCCATAGTAATCAGGAAAATGTTTGTCTCTTTCCGATCGCCTAACCGTTCGTTGCTCTGCTGAAGGTGGAACTACATTCTGTTCCATGTCCCGTGCATTTTCGTCATCCTCTTCGGAAGGTAAGATTTCTTCTTGCTCTGGAGTTGGAGCCTGATCACTTGTTAACGGTAGAATTTCAGTCTCCTCATTTCCTTCCTCCTCATCATCTGACAATCCCAGCTCTAGGTACTTCTCGCTCAATACCTCCTGACTATCTTCATTGACTCTTCCACAACCATCTTCACAAAAAACCACATCTCGGCTATAAAATACCTTTTTCTTGTCAAAGTCATACAGACGATATCCCTTCGTCTGTTCACCATAACCAACAAAAGTACACAACCTTGCTTTGTTGCCAAGTTTCCCCCTTTCATCTTTGGGAATATGAGCATACGCCTTGTACCCAAACGCACGGAGATGAGCTACTGTAGGCTTCTTCTGTTTCCATGCTTCAAATGGAGTCATATCCTTGACTGCTTTGGTAGGGCTAAAATTCCTAAGATACGTTGCCGTTGACAGGGCTTCTGCCCAGAATGCACTAGGAAGTTGTGCATCGCTGAGCATGGACCGTACATTCTCAACAAGGGTACGATTCATTCTTTCGGCCACACTGTTTTGTTCTGGAGTTTTAGGGACTGTTTGCTCGTGTCGAATTCCAGATTTCTCCAGAAATTTCTTAAACTCGGTTGACAAATATTCTCCTCCACCATCTGTACGCAACACTTTCACTTTCTTCTCACTTTCGTTTTCTACCACAGCTTTCCATCTCAAAAATGTTTCAAATACATCACTTTTCTTCTTTAGTGGATATATCCACGTGTAGTGTGTATAGTCATCGATAAAGGTGACAAAATATTCAGCATCGCCTAATGATCGTGAACTCATTTTACCACACACGTCAGAGTGAATCAGCTGCAATGGTTGAATTGATTTACTTGTGCTCAATTTAAATGGTGACCGTTTGTGTTTTCCATGTATACAAGCCTCACAAAATCCCAATTCACCAGATAATTTGTTACCAAGGCCATGCACCATACCATCTCTGGATAATTTCTGTAAACTTGCCCACAAAGATGACCTGAACGGCGATGCCACAAAATATTTAGTTCTTTAGCACTCGCAACATTTACATTTTCACTCTTCTTACAATCCAAATAATATAGGCTACCCACAATGTTTAGCTCGTGCAACTACCACACCATTCTTGGTAATAATCTCACAGATACCCTCCTTAAACACATAGTCAGGTTTGCTATGTATTTTTGTTCAAAATTTATGGTGATTAGCAAAGTAATACATTTTTGGAATCAGGAATCTGAAAAACAATGTTTACATTTGCACAGATGCCCGTAAGGTGGTACGCAAAAGCATCACAAAATTTGCTGGAGAGAAGGAAGCAGATGCAATTACAGTATCCAGCATGAGAGATGATGTCCCCACTGATCTCTACAGTTTGATACGATGGATTTTGGTGGGATCTGAGGAACAGCTGCAAACAGAGGTGAGAAGTAGAAAAGTTGACAGATCTGCTTTGACCATATGTCAGAATATAATGTATTCCTTCAAAACCATGAGACAAGTGCAACACAAACCCATGAAGGCCTCTGACACTTTCCGAACACCACACTCATGAGAGAACCCACAGGTTTTAGGGTTGGCACTCACTGTTCATCACGACACCAGGAATAAGATGCTGATGGACCTCCACCATGCACAGAATTACTGTGTATCTTACAGCCGTACCTTGCTTTTAGAAACAGCAATTGCCAATGCTGTTGTGGAAAACACAAGAAAGTTTGTGGAGTGTATGTACCACCTTTCCTCAAGAAGGGTACATTTGTTTTCTTCACCATTGACAATACAGACTTTTCTGAGGACACTGTTGACGGCAAAGGCACAACACATGGTACAATCACAGCAGTGTATCAGAAGGCTGGTGCACCAGGAGAACCAATCGCACCAAATCTGGAACTTACTGACACCCAAAGCCTATCTGTTCTTCCTTATCATGTACCCATACTGCCATGTGGTAAACCGAAACCTGGGCCTGACAAGAGAGAACAAGAATTTAAAGTGGGTTCCACAAGTGTTGCTAAATCATACAAACTAACCACACTTGGTTGGATGATTGCATCTGCTCTCTCGAGATCAGCAGACAGTGGATCACAAGGCAAGATACCAGGCTGGGCTGGCTTTAAATCATTAGTGTCATCTGGTCATTCATCAACTCTGGTGGGTGCTTTGCCCCTTCTCCCCGAGGTTGCACATGAGTGGTCTACGATGCTGACTGTGATGTTGCAAGCATCTCAACTGAAGAAATTGGTAGTTGGTCAAGATCATCCAACTGTCATAACATTTGACATGGCACTGTATGAGAAGGCAGTACAGTTAGATTCAAGGCCTGACCTGAAAAAAGAAGTTGTTCCGAGACTTGGGGAGCTGCATGCGGTGATGGCTGCTCTGAGGGCTCTATAGGGACCTCAATAGAGAATTCTGGCATTGATGATGCATGGATTGAGGCAGATGTATATGAGTCCGCTACAACAAGACAGATCCTCAAGTGCAGCCACTACAAGAGAGCACTCTGTGCACATATCCATACATACATGGCTCTGTATGAACTTGCTCTGGAACAGTTATTTACAGAGATGCCACATCTTAAGGAAGTCTGCTCAAAGCCAACAAAGGATTTACAGGAAGCATGCACCAACACAGCTTCTGGTGCAAGCGATGGACTAGAATCCATCAGGATCGCTAACTCTAGCCTGGTTCAAGTCCTGACCAACGAAGATGTCATTCAACAGCTCAAAAAGTGGGAAGATCAGAAGTCATCTAATGCTATGTTCAAGTCGATGATGAATTACCTTCGCTGTGTTGAAACCATCTTGTTATTTGTTGAAGCATCCAGAAATGCTGATCTTGCTCTCCATCAGGAAGCTGGAGAGGCACTTAGCAAACTGTTTTTTTGCATTGGATCGAATAAAATACAAGCGCCTCTGGCCAAGGTACATCGCTGACATGCATGAAATGAAGACAAAGCATCCGGCTACATGGCAAGAGCTTGAAGATGGAAACATATCTGTCACCAAGAGTGAGATCCCATTTGTTTCAATAGGTGCAGACCATGTGTTCAGGTCCGTCAGCATGAGGACTGAACAAGTCAGAAGTACATCGAACAATTCTCACCCATTCAACACACCCCTTTACCTACATCAATCCTTAATCATATTCACAGACCTTAACCATTGAGTTCTATGTCATCTCTTACCTATATAATGTTGTGCGTGCTCAATTATTAAGGTGATCAGATAACCTAAACTGCCACTGTTGTGAAGGGGTAGAGTGCGCGCTTTTGGGACTTAGCGAAAGTAGCCACAAGGCGAGTAGTAATTTTGTCATCCCGCGCCATTAGGCTCTGATCTCCTGGTCCTTCGCCCTGTGGTGCTACTTGTGCCACACCCATAATCGAGCTCGGGAATTTACGCTCCCCGAACATTGGTCCTTCGAGCCGGATTCTAGATCTTGGTTAGGAAGGCCAGTGACTTAGCTCACACCATCTACTATCGAAAGTTCAGTGACCCTTGCAGTCACCTAGAACAATCTACAACATAGTCGAGCCACGCAGCTCATTCAGTTTCAGTTCTATCACTTGTTGATTCGATCGTTTGTATTTCGTTCGTTTGATCGTCTCTATTCGCAGCCTTTTGTTAACTGTTATCTCGTTGTGACAATTCATTTGTTTGAGTGAGTTCAGTTCTATCGCCTCGCAGCTATTTGACTACGCCACAGCAGCTAAAGTCATCCTTCAGATTATCATCAATCACCTCATCATCTTCAGCATCACCACCTACGCCTCGCGTCCATCGCCTCGCGTACGAATATCACGACGAGGTTCTCCCCCTGACAAGGACACTCTTTGTCAGCAGGTTTAGGCGAACCAGCGTTGCGCAAGAGATCTCACAAACTCAACAAGGAGATGGATGAGCTACAGGCTATCTCGGAAATCAACAACTGGGAGACAGCTAAAGTCAGAAGGTCAGCTCGGAAGGGCAAACTTACCAGATTAAAGAAGCGCCTGGACGAGTACTTGATCGCTCCGCTCGAGGAGTTACAGGTCCATCAAGTTCACAGACTCAAAGATGACCTCCACAAAGAGAAGCGCTTCTATGATGCCTTCCAATTTCGATGTGAGCAGTTGCTGGAAGAGAAGGAGGAGGTCACAGCCGATCAACTCTCTAAGGAGATCGAAGCTGGTGAAGAAGCCAGCGAAGTTCATTCAGAACTAGTTCAACAAGCAGAAGTTTTGAAGCTCATCCTGGGATTCTACCTGGATGCCCAAGCCATCCAAGGAGATTATAACACACTAGTCGAAGTCTCCGATCCCACAGTAAGTGAGGATTGCAGTCGCCTTCAGAAGAAGATTGCCACTTTCCTTCAGCAGACGGCTTCTTTCAAGGAGCCCAGTATCGTAACAAGTCGAGACAGACATCAGATAGACATAGTCGTCAGACTCAATGAATCCAGGGGCAGAAGGAGGGACAAGCGGGACAAAGTTGACCATGACTCTTCTGTCTCCGAAGGTCCAAGACCATCCAGAGGCAGCAAGCTCCGTCTAGACTTGCCAGACTTCTCGGGGCACCCTTTGGACTGGCATCATTTCCACCAGCTGTTCACTTCCGCCTTGGAGAGAGCAGGAGACGAATTTTCCGACAGAGAAAAGGCGTGCTTTCTCCTCAAGGCCATGAAAAGCACCGAAGCCGAGCAAATAATGAAGTCACATGCAACCGCGGAGAATGGCTACCGCAAGGCCATCAAAGCACTCGTTCAGCGCTTCGGGTCAGCTAAGAAGGTGTATCCACATCTTGTACACAAGATGACGTCCAAGGAAACCATCTCATTCAGCCAACAAGGCTTCTCCAGATTCAGAGAGAAGTACATCCTGCCTCTTCAAGCCATGCAGGAACTGGAATGTATAGATATTTCCCAATTTGCGGCCTCACTAGCCTTGGAGAATTTTGATACCAAACTACGTGAGGAATGGACAAAGCATTACAAGACTGAGTCCGAAGTCCCCACAATAACAGATCTCTCGGCTTTCCTCGAGCCATTAGAAAATAACCTACAATCATTGACCCTGGATGACCGAACCCCCTCTCAAAACACGTCATCCAGGAAATCAACATCAGCCAACCCCAAGAACAGTCCAGCAGTGTGTAGCTTATGCAAGGAGCAGCACCGGCTGTGTTCAAGTGCCCGGTTTTCCTGGGATATGACCCAGCACGCCGGCACAAATACGTGAAAGGCAGGAAAGGTTGCACTAACTGTCTGGGATTCAATCATCAGACTTCAGAGTGTACCTCCACTTACACGTGCACGGAGTGCAATGCGAGACACAACACACTCCTACATCGCTTCTCCTCTAACTCATCATCAACTCCAGCACCCACCACCAATTTCATGGCGGTGGATCAATCAGATCATCCAGCTTCCTTGGCAGATCCAAAGGCACCACCACAGGTGTCCTTTTTGCACACGGCCATCACAAAGGCCATCCATGAAGATCGAGAGAGTACCATAAGAGTCGCCTTTGACACCGGAGCATCTTCCTCTCTCATCACCGAGAATCTTGCCTCAAGACTTCGCCTTAAACGACATCCATGGCGCATAACAATCACAGGCGCCTGTGGAGACGGAGTCAGCAAACACTTCGTTGAACTAACACTCCAATCCACGATCGACGATTCCAACAGCATCACGACGAAACTCAACGTAGTCAAGCGTCTACCATCGGTTCCATCGCCCTCCAACCTAGATCAGGTCAAGGCAGAAGCACACCTTCAAGGGATCCCTTTGGCTGATCCAGAGTTTGGTGGACCATTAGACGTTCTACTTGGTGGTGTAGACTATAGTCGCTGTGTGGTTGGCTCACTTCTAAAGGGCACTAACTCGGACATAGCAGCCCAGCCAACCATATTTGGGTGGACAGTCACTGGACCACTCGACCACGCCACAGCTAGTTCGTCAGCCTTCCAAATTATCACAACGGAAGACAACCTCCAGCAAGACCTATCATTCCTGTGGGAGCTTGATTGCACACCAGAGCTTTCCCACCTGTGTCCAGCTGATGAAGAAGTGACACAACACTTCCTGGATACATATCAAATCGAAAGTGACGGCAGGTACATAGTCAAACTGCCTAGAGTTAGAAATTCTCCAACTCTTGGTAGTTCGCGTAACCTTGCCATGCGTCGTTATCTTCAAAACGACAAGTCTCTGAACCGGAAAGGAAAGTCAGTAGAATTCAACGCTGCCTTATCCGAGTACGTTCATCTCAAACATGCTGAAGAAGTACCATCACAGCTAATCGCGTCGCCTCACTATTATTTACCAGTTCATGGTGTTTTTAAATCGTCTTCAACAACGACTAAGGTACGGCCAGTGTTTGATGCCTCCGCCCCCAGCAGCAACGGAACGTCACTCAATGACACGTTATTACAAGGGCCAAACCTTTATCCACTCCTCTCGGACATCTTGTTGAGGTTCAGGACTCACGAAATTGGGTTCTCGGCCGACATCGGCAAGATGTTCCGGGAGGTCAAGCTCCACCCAGAGGAGAAGGACTACCACCGTTTCCTTTGGAAAGATGAGCAAGGTCAAATCAAGGACTTGAGAATGAACCGGCTCACGTTCGGGGTTCGTTGCTCATCATACCTAGCCACCCAAGTCATCAGACATCTCGCTGAAACTCATGCCGAATCACATCCTGAAGCGAGCAAAGCAATTCTCAACTCCTTCTACGTCGACGATTATCTTTCGGGTGCGTCCACAGTGGAAGAAGCTGTGCATATCAGGACTCAGCTCTGTGATCTGCTCAACCTGGCTGGCATGACTTTGCGCAAGTGGCGTTCGAGTGACGAGAGCTTCAAGTTGACCATTCCATCACAGATAGTGGAAACCGAAAACTTACTAATTTCTCCAGGTGACAAACCAATAAAAGCATTGGGGATCCATTGGAACGTCAACAGCGATAAGTTGACAGTCTCTACCCCTGAGATCCCGCCAGATCAGCCAGTAACTAAAAGAACCATAGCCTCCAATCTCGGCAAGGTTTTCGATGTGCTGGAATTTTTCTCGCCCTTCATCATCGTGGGAAAATTACTGTTGAGAAAACTGTGGACATTACAACTCGGGTGGGATGCCGAACCCCCAGTATCAATAATCGAGCACTGGAATCAATGGAAGTCACAACTCCAATTCATATCTTCACACCAGGTGACACGCAAGTACTCAACAACACCAGGCGTAATCAATCAATCCTTACATGGATTCGCTGACGCCTCCCAAGAGGCATATGGCGCAGTTGTCTACATGCAACAGACACATCCAGATGGCTCTTCATCAACAGCCATCATAATAGCAAAAGCCAGAGTTCTTCCATTAAGAGGACTAACAATACCCAGGGCGGAACTCTCGGCAGCCTACATGTTGGCAAAACTCTTGAGCTATTGCTCATCAATACTCGACATTCGATCCATCACAGCGTGGAGCGACTCGTCGATTGTACTTTGCTGGCTTCGAAAATCACCAAATTCACTCAACACGTTCGTCGCCAATCGAGTCAACAACATACATCAATTAGTACCCAATGCTCAATGGCGTCATGTTTCATCCTCATCAAACCCAGCAGACATGTTAAGCAGAGGTCTACCAGCCAAAGTCCTAATCAAATCGGACTTATGGTGGGAAGGTCCGCCATGGATCAAACAGCCTCAGCAATTATGGCCTACCCCGCAATTCACACTGCCAGAGGTCGTACCAGAAATCAAGTCGGTAATCCTTTCAGCACCAGCCTCCTCAGATAGGAAAATCTGGGATGACTTTTCCAGCTTCGATCAGATGGTTAGAGTCATCTCCTGGTGCCGGCGTTTCATCAATAACAGCAAATTGCCACCCGACAAAAGGAACAAACTTCCTCATTTGCAAACAGAGGAACACAACAACACGAAAGATCAGCTCTTCACACTAGAGCAGAAGGAATACTTTCCAGAAGCAATCAAGGCGCTCGATCGGGACACGCCTCTTCCAAAAGGACATGCCCTTCGAAAGTACCACATCACCAGAAACAGTAAGGGACCTTTGCTACTCTCCACTAGAGTTAGAGATTTCCAAAATCCTAAGCAGCCTCTGAAATTAATAGCACTGTCCCTGCGATCATCGCTCACCAGACTTCTACTCACAAGTCTTCATATTCGTTATCTACACCCTGGAACCAACACACTTCTCTCAATAATCAACCACACCTATCATATTCCAGGAGTAAAGAATCATCTCAAGGGACTGAGTCGAAAATGTCCTCAATGTCAGCGCGCATATGACAGAGGAGTTCATCAAGCAATGGGAATCCTTCCGTTGACTCGCACGACTCCAGCCCCTCCCTTCACATCTACAGGTGTTGATTTTGCAGGACCATTCATCACCCGGAGGGGTCACACCCGCAAGCCCGTGATGGTGAAATCCTATGCGTGTATCTTCATCTGCCTGACAACAAAGGCCACTCACATTGAGCTCTGTCTGGACCTCAGCACTGACGAGTTCATGGCTGCATTGCGTAGATTCTGTGCCCGTCGAGGAACTCCCACAGATATATTCTCGGACAACGGTACGAATTTTGTTGGCACCAACAACGAGTTTCATCACATCCGACAACTTCTACAGTCTTCAAAGAGATCCATCTCACACTTCGCGTGCAACAACAACCTACGAACTCCACACATGGGAGGATTATGGGAATCAGCTGTCAAACAAATGAAGTTGCTGATGAGAAAGCTCATTCAACCTCATCACCTCAGAACTGATGAATTGTCTTCCATACTTGTGGAAATTGAGGCTGTCTTAAATTCACGTCCATTAACACCTTTGGAATCGACAGATCCTGACAATCTAGTTCTAACACCAGGTCACTTCCTGGTTGGACGCCCACTCGTCGCGCCTCCAGCAGCACCGGCATCGCAAGCGAATCTTTCCACACTGAGACGATGGAAACTCACACAACGTATCAATCAAGACCTGTGGCACGAATGGAAAACACGCTATCTGCAATCATTACAAGCAAGGCAAAAATGGAACAAACGTAGTCACGAATTCAAAGTTGGAGACGTTGTATTCCTACGAGAAGTTGCATTCGCATATCGTAAATGGCCACTAGCAAAAATCACAGCAATTCATCCTGGAACTGACGACATAGTCAGAGTGGTGGACGTCATCTGCCAAGGGAAGACTCTACAAAGGTCAACAATTCATCTCATTCCCTTCAAGGAGGAAGATAGTCCTCCATCGACACCCCAGTCCATCGACCCCCTCCCCCCCCCCCCCCAAAAAAAAACGTATCAAAGTTGCCCCCACCCCGCCCCCCCCCCCCCCCCCCCCCCCCCCAGTCTGTTCAGGTCCGTCAGCATGAGGACTGAACAAGTCAGAAGTACATCGAACAATTCTCACCCATTCAACACACCCCTTTACCTACATCAATCCTTAATCATATTCACAGACCTTAACCATTGAGTTCTATGTCATCTCTTACCTATATAATGTTGTGCGTGCTCAATTATTAAGGTGATCAGATAACCTAAACTGCCACTGTTGTGAAGGGGTAGAGTGCGCGCTTTTGGGACTTAGCGAAAGTAGCCGCAAGGCGAGTAGTAGTTTCGTCATCCCGCGCCATTAGGCTCTGATCTCCTTGTCCTTCGCCCTGTGGTGCTACTTGTGCCACACCCACAATCGAGCTCGGGAATTTACGCTCCCCGAACATTGAGCATCTTAACAGGATGCTGAAGGTCCATTCTGGCTTAGTGGGCATTTCAAATAATGCAAATGCTAGGCAGCGGTTCTTCCTGGCTTCTCCAGAAATGTCGTGCCTATCAACTGAGTTTAAAGGGCAATTTGGGCTTCATGTAAACAAGCCAGAAGAACACCATGATGTACGACCCACTGTTGTCAGGCAAGAGCATGAAGCTGTTGACAAAATCAAGGCTGCAATATTGAGCCATGGGAATCCATTTGCTGTCGAAGGCAATCAGCTGTATAATTTCATCACTCATGCATATGTACCACAAGAGTATGTTCCGCAAATCCTGAATATTGATAAAATCGGACAGAAGCTTTACGAAGATTATGTCACTGAGCGTATCAATGGAGATGTCAGTCTTTGGGCACCAGTCAAAAAGCAGAATAACAGAATGTACATGTCCAGCAGCAAGAAGCAGACTGTAAAGATCCGTGACCAGACAGTTGACCTGAAGGAGACTACAAATCTGTACAGTCGCCTGATGGTTTTAACTAGATCGAACAGGGACATTGACCAAAAGAATGCCGTGGGTAATTATGAATTCACTCTGACTCCAAGAGCACTTTTTGCACCAGATGGATCAATGTTACCATGCACTGACAAATCCAAGCTGATACACAACCTTGAGAAGTTGACAAACACAGATGAAACCAATCAACACAGAGAGAATCCAGCTGCCAGTGAGCAGGATAACGATACAGATTGTGTATTATCATCTGCAGCATCCCCAAAAATTGCCGTTGTTGATGGAATGGTTCTTGTTCAGAAGATGACTGGGAAAAAGGGGGCACTCAGCACAGTAAAAGATCTAGCACAGAGTTTCAACGACAGGCTCACGAGTTTGACAGCAGGATTCAATCAGGTTATCGTTGTCTTTGATACATACAAACCTGACTCACTGAAAGCAAAAACTAGAGAGAGACGACGGCAAGGAAAAGCTCCTGTTCAGTATCAGATTACAGATGATACAAACATCAAACACATCTCGCTCACACGGTTTTTATCCCACGAAAAAACAAAAGCAGATCTGACAGACTACCTTGCCAAAGCAACCCTCAATTTCAACAAAGATTCACCTCGATTAGTCATCACATCAGCATCAGGTCACACCAGAAGCAATAAAAGCCTGCAATTTGAAGACAACAATCACGAAGAGGCTGACACGCTCATGATCTGCCTGGCAGCTCAGGCACCACAGCGGTGTCCTGATGCAAAACTAGTATTCTTCACTCCTGATAGAGATGTCTTGGTTCTGGCTGTGGCACACTATGACAAGCTCTGCGAAAGGACGTCACTTTCGATGGTTTCAGGTATCTTGGATATCGAAAAAATCTGGAGAGCTTTGGGTAAAGAAAAGGCGCAAGCTTTACCTATATTCCATGCATTCACTGGAGCAGACAATGTTGGAAAATTCTCAGGAATAGGAAAAACAAAATGGTTTCAACAGTACATAAAAGTTGACATGCATTTACCCAGAGCACTCATGAAACTGCCCGTGGAAGGTGACTTAGCACAGGAAGTGAAAGATAAACTGAAAGAGTTTGTTTGCTTGAGGTACTGTCCGAAAGGTGTCTGCATTAAAAGCATACCTAATTTAAGGTGGTATATGTTCTGCAAACAACTCGCTGAAAGCAACAAGCTACCACCTACACTTGGTGCACTTAAGGAACACATCCAGCGTGTACGGTTACAATGCCGAGTATGGTGCCAAGCCACCATGACACAGCAACACCCTTTTGAGCCACTAAATTTTGGTTACTACAAGGATACAGGTGGTCAGATGCTGCCAATCACTACAAAAGTTCTTCCTGCACCACAAGCCATATCGAGATGGTCAAATGCCAATGTAAAACCAATTGCTCCACTCAAAGATGTTCATGCAGAAGAAGTAACTTACAGTGTACAGAACTCTGTTCGTGCGACACAGAATGCACTAACGATGAAGACTGTAACATTGAAAATGAAGACAGCGATGATGATGTGTAACTTATGTTCATGTGATATTAGAACATTTTTCAATAAATCAAAGCTCCTCTTTTGATAAAGTGAAAATTGGTATTGAAAAACAATTAATGTTAGCCAACACTGACTTTCATTTTTGGTAGATTCCTTGGGTCCAAATACATTAGGAAGAGTATTTTAAACGAACTTTTTATGTCAATAAAAGGCCGAGATATCTGACAAAACCATATTTTATGGCGGCCATTTTGAAAGTCCGAAATGGCGGCCTTACGGGCATCTGTGCAAATATAAACATTGTTTTTCAGATTCCTGATGTCATAAGCTTTCCAAAAATGTATTACTTTACTAATCACCATAAATTTTGAACAAAAATTCTTTTATTGACGTACTGAACCTGACTAACAGTATCCTTTCCATTTTCAGCCACTGTAGAGACACTCAATAAATTGTAAGCCATCGAGGGTACATGCAACACATTTAGGAGACGACACTCGCGCTTTCCATCTTCGAGATTCATAATCAGCTTCACAGTTCCTTGTCCAACAGCTTCCAGCTTGTGTCCATCACCTAGTGTCACGCTCGTTTGCTCTCCTAAGGGACTCAGCTCGGTGAACAGTTTCTCATCAGCGCACATGTGGCAGGTTGCTCCGGAATCTATTATCCAGTTTCCAACTCCACGGACCTGTAGAGCTTGCTTGGCAATGAGTGCATCACTCTCACTACTAGAACCCCTTTTAGCTGACGCTTTGTTGGCCTTGATGGGCGCTCTCTTGCTTTTACTTGTCTTCCCTTTACCATATTCGCCAGTTAGCCACCGGCAATTCTTCTTCACATGACCCATCTTGTTGCAATGAAAACATCTCACTGGTTTTCCAGAATCGATCAGAGCTTTAAATGGACCAGCAGAACCTTCTTTGTCCTTCTGCTTTCTCTCCTCATGAAGAAGTCTTTCTGTAACAACTTCCATCTTGGGAACCTCTGGATTTGCTTCCAAAGCTGTAACAAGCATACTATAGGATTCCGGTAGACTGGCCAGTAAATGAACAACCTTGTCCTCCTCCTCAATGGGATTACCAACGACTGCCAGTTCCTCAAAATTTTCAGTTAGTTTCCTAATATGCTGTTGTACTGAGTCACCTTCCTTGAGAATGAGAGAGTACAACTTCTTTGTTAGCCCACGATTTCTTTTGGAATTGACTTGCCAATTTTTCCCATAACGCAACCGGATCAGTCGGATCCCCGAGTAGGTAAAGTATCGTCGGGTCTACTGACAACACTATTAGTGCCAATGCTCGATCCCTGCGTGCGTTGAATTTAGCTAACTTGTCAGCCTCTGTAGCTAGGAGCCTCCTCTGTGCCATTTACAATTGTCCATAGTCCTTCTCGCACTAGAACCATGCGGCACTGAACTTTCCACGTAGGATAATTAGGCCCCTTTAAAGGAACAGCAGTAGTCGACTTTAAAACTTCGGACATTGCTCCCTCGTAACAAAACTGACTTGTTCTTCAGTAGGAACCGCTATCTGGGCCCATAACCTGTTAGTTTTAATGATTCATATGTTATACTTTGAATACTGCAAAATATCACGAGTCTGTCGGATGTATTGGGACGAGTGCCGCAGGCGAGGCACGAGTGCCAATACCCCCCCCCGATATCAGACGAGTGATATTTCGCGTATTCAAGTATAACATATTTATCATGTACGCATGCGCAAATTTAATTTTGGCAACGACAATTTTTCTGGAGCTAACAGTAAGCTAACGTTGTTATGGCTGAAGATATTTCATTACAGGATTTTTTTGATGAAATTCTTGAAATGATTGAGAATATCTACAGAAACTCCCTATAGAACCAACTGTTGCTAATCCAGTCTATACTAACGGACAAACGGAGGAAACTAAGCACGTAGAAGAAGCATCTTCTTCTGTGTGTTTGGACATGAAGAGTTGGAAATGTTTGTGAACCAGCAAAAAAATTGTAACACAAAGAAGAAAACAATATCCGACTTGAGGAAGTGGTACGGCTGGTGTAATCAATACAACAATAATGAAAAGGATGGCTGCAAGTGCTGGATTGTCTGGGGATAAAACAAATCATTCAGCTCGAAAAACAATGGTTACATGTCTTACCAAGAATAGTGTACCAAAACACAGATAATCCAACTAACTGGGCATAAAAATCTACAAAGTCTAAATAGCTATAAAAAAGCATCATTACAACAGCAAAAGGAAATGTCTCATGTCTTGAGCTCACACAAAAAGCCTGAAACTAATCCATTTTCTTCATACCCTACAACACAATCGAGTGGTACTATGAACCAAGATTTAAGTGCTCAGTCCTTCTTTGCTGGAGCAACAATCACCAATGTACAATAAATATTGGTTTTCCTACAGCAACGGCACTAACACAAAGTTTCACCACAATGTCCGCTGCACTTAATGACACACAACCACAAATGAAGTGATTTACAATTCATACATACCTACATAGCAATAGACAGATATATCAAATTAATGTATTATTATTAAGACTTAACAAAAAAACCTAAAAATATAAAATTAGCCTAAGGGGACGCAATAACACTTGTTAGAATGCCTAAGGGGATGCAATATGGGAAAATATTAGGGTAGTTTCATTTGTATTAATCTCTATGGGAGTACTTGAGTTCAGTACACGATAAAATAAGATATAATCAACACGCACCGCAAAATAACGGTTTGAAAACAGAACAAAAATGTGTGACAGGTAAGGATCATCACAAACAGGAAGTGATATAATAACGATGACATAATCTAGTGTTCTAAGAGTGCCATATTCCAACAACTTCTACCTTTACAAATAATAATCTTGGTCCGACGATAAAGTGGAGGAAGAACTTTAGGAAAAAACAAACATAATTGCATCAGTAGCACTGACAGGCTATAGCCTAGGCTTAGGAGGACATAGCTGGCTGCAGGGAATCCAACTTGCCTGAGAATTCCCCAGAGTAATCCAAAGATTACGAGCATGATCAAAAAACCAAGAATTAAAATTGTTAGCTTTTTAGTGTCATTAAAATTGGCACGGTGTACCATCTTGGTTTTGACAGCCAAGATGAAGAGTAGGGCCAGAAGAAAGACTGTATACACGTACACTGCAACTATCCAAATAGCCATATAGTGACAATAGCAAGAGTGAACTACCAGATAATATGGAGGCACTACATCTTGCCGGAACTTAGGAGTGTCTATGAGATGGTAATTATCAATAGACATCCACAGCACAAATAAAAGTAATTTAATGAAAATGATAGCAGCAATGACTAACACTAGTCTGGAGTCCGACCAGCTTCTGTTTAGTTTGCCAAAATAGTGGAAAATTTGATAAATGCGAAGTGTCCGCACAAGAGCAGTAGCTACAATGATATCAAAGCCAACGGACGCACTTATTAGCTCAATGTTGCAAATGGTGTGACGTAGTCTTTGTCTGTCAGAAATAAAGTCCCCAGTCACTAATACCACATTGATGGTAGAACTTATAAGTAGCAGATAATTGCCCACAAAAATCCATACACTCAGAGGAACACTGGAAGCCTTTACCTCACGCTCATTTCGTAGGATCAAGTAAAGTATTAAGTTAAGAGTCAGCAAAGTGTACATCAGAAGTAGCCAAACAAAGAATGGAACAGCAAGTCCCAGAGGAATAGTTAAGACAACATACTGGAAAGTGTCTGGAGGTATCGGATGTAATAGACTGTCATTTAGTACAATGGACAAGTTTGTGTAGTCGTAGACACCAATTCTCACTGATTTGTTACTTTGCACGACTGCTACATCAAACTGTAAAGAACCGTCTCTCTCGTAGGAACTGGTAACATTTGCCTCACTACAAGTTCCACGAGACACACCAGTCCTGACTTTACTGACACATTTTTTCCTCTCCTCATTGCAAAGACAAGTTTTAATATTGGAAGAAGAACTGAGAGAGTTGTTCCAAGTGAGTGCCAGTGCCCACACAGACTCATACAACAAATGCCTGTATGGAGACCAATGGGGGATTCTTCTATTAGAACTGAAACTAGACTCACCTAGAGAGTAAGACATGAAGATGACATTCTCCCACATTGGTGACAGAGATAAGGTCACAGGATCCAAGTGAACAGACACCCACACATATTTGGGCCATACCATACCTTCTTTAAACACCTCCTGCATGACAACTGTAGCTATAGGGCGTGCTAGTAATACAACAAAAATATGCACTCCACTCGACTCTAGTGATTGGACTAACAAATGAACTTCTCTTTGGCTTGTTCCTCTCAGCTCATACATAGCTACTGGAATACTGCTGCTCTGTCTTCTATTTGTCACATGACTTATAACAGACTTAGCTAAGTGAATGAAATTATAATAGGAATGCTGGCTGAACGCTGTGTTATAGTAAACTATGCCAAACCTTCTCCAGTCTAGTCTGTACAACAGAGACACTACAGCCTCTGCTACGTCTCCAGGAGAAGGAAGTAAGGAAGGTAAGAGTTGAGTTCTGTCTTGTATCTCTGCTCCTGAAATGTGAACACTTCTAGCCCAATGATTTAAAACAGGAGAATAGACTTGAGCTACTTTATCACAGAACATACCAGTCACTCCGACTACATTCATAGCTGGGTCAAGCAGGGACTCTAGTAGATAGTCTAGTCCTCTCACAGGGTCACAGTCTGGTACCAGTACAGGAACAGGTACCAGTTCATACTGGTCCAGGAGGTGTGTAGAATTGTTGATATGGACAGTAGCGTGGCAGGCTCCTTGGACTATGTCTGTACCTGGTGTCCAGGCTGTAGAGTAGCTGCCTCCATCTTCTACTGAGAGAACAACTACAACATGGAGTTGGGTGTGGAGTAGCTCCTTAGAGTTGCAGTAAGATAGCAAAAGAAGAATGAAGACATTGAGAAACGACATGTTCTTGTGGACAATACCCATGGTGCTCCCAAAAGCTTTGTTTTCTTAGCTATAATTGAGAGATAAAACAACTTCACACAAGCACATACCAAGAAAGTTTTTCTTTGTCATGATGTAGGCACATCCTAGTTACAATAACCAAGTCACTACCCATACCCCAACTGATATTGTAGCAGCTACTATATTCCAGGTGAGTAGCTACAGTACACAAGAGGAAGGTAGATGTAAAAAAAAAAAAAAAAAAAAAAAAAAAACACAGGAAAAGTGGCAAGTTTGGCAGGTTGCTATAACTACTATAATAATGTGAAATATCTGTGAGTTGGTCATGTATCTAAAGGTATCATTGTGAACTATCTAGGGTGGAATTTATATATATATTTAGAACCCGTTGCTATATTGTTACTAGGTGTACTAACTTGGTAAGTGTGCACTATTTTTTGCCTTTAGGTATATAAACTGTGCATACTAACCACCCTTGGGGTATTGCTATTTTTGAGTTTTAGTTTAATAGAATAGGCCGATAAAGCTGTTTGAGGCCTGGATATGATATGTGAGGGTCTACTACCCTCTCATATCCACCTATACAGGACCAGCCCTAGTTCGACAACTCTCCTGCTGACTCTCATACCCAGGAATTTACCATAGCTAGCTGCTTAACTGTTTACCACCTAGCAGAGCAGCCCAGGGTAGAGTTAGATCTGGAGATAACAGCTGGCAGCTACAATGCTAAAGTAAACCTGCCAGGTGTGCTTCAATTGAATTTTAATTGATTTTTAATTTTGGGCTGGAAATTCGCTTGACACAGCCATATTTGTGCGAAAATGCCGATAAACCAAGTTGCTAGTGGAAACTGGGCCGGCTTTGGGTAAAACGGGTTCTAAAATAGTTAGAGCATGCGCTCAGGTACTGGTGGATTTAGTGCACAAAGCCCTCGGGCCTAAGGCCTTTGGGCTTCAGTGCACTAAATCCACCGGTACCTAAGCGTTTATGCTCTAACTATTACATAATTATATATAATATATAATACTTATTACATAAGTCAGAGTGTGATATGGCAGAGATATTGGTTAGATTGCAGTTTAGTTCCTAAACTGCAATCTAACCGAGATATTTCAAGAGCAGGCTAATTTATTTTCCTGAGAGTGAAATATCTTGCCATAATACTCTGACAAGTGTAATAAGTGGTTTATTCCACACTAGATATCTTCACTACTGTAGTTAGTACTAGAGGTAGGGTAACTCACAGTGTAGTAAAGTTGGTTGTAGGGGCTACCCACTCCCCCAGCTGATATTTTAGCAGCTGCTCTAACCCTGTCCAGGGGGCAGGTAGCTGTACAAACGTAGAAGGTAAAAAGTAGCGAGAAAATTGAAAAGTTTGGCCTGTTGCTATAACTCAGGATAATGGGCTTGCACAGTACAGTGGTCTTATAGCAACGGGCCAAGCTCACCACTTTTATAGTATAGGTTTTTACAGCTACCTTCCTCTGGTGTAGCCTACTCAACTGAGTTAGAACAGCTGTTAAAATAGCTGTTAGAACAGCTGTTAAAATAATCAGCTGGTGGTGCTGGGTAGCCCCTGCAACCAGCATACACCTTTAAGTTGCAGGTAGAGCCAGCAGAGGTCTTCACACTCTCCCATAGTTAGTGTTGCTACTGGAGCATTTAGCAGCTTTGCCTGTGACTGCTAGGGATATTCATGAGTGGACAAGGAAAGACTCAGAGTTCAGTCAAGTTTTAAGGTTTATGTAGCAAGGGTGGCCATCAGAGTATGAGGCTGAGTTGAGGGCATAGAGTACCAAGCAAGATGTATTGTGTAGTTATGGTGGGTGCATTTTGTGGGGAAATGAGTTTTTATTCCATCACCAAGTTGAGAAGCAATGTTGAGGGAGTTACATAAAGTACATCCGAGTAGTACTAGGATGAAATCTCTTGTGAGGATGTATGTTTGGTGGCTGGGAGTAAACTCTGACATTGAGAAGTCAGTCAAGCAGTGTTTAGATTGCCAACAGGTTCAGTCATCCCCACCAGCAGCATCACTTAGTTAAGTCCTTTAACACTGCTTCAATAGCCACTGGTGTGAGCTACGTCCATCTGGTTGGACAAAATACTCCAGTGGTGGCAAGGAATATTCAGGTTTACTGATCAATCAACTCCACAGTCAGTGCATATCCACATTATGGAATTCTATGGCTATCAGCTGTTGGGGACTGCTACTGGCCCCAACTCTTGTCACCTGATGTAGTAATTTTTGTATGTCACTCACTCATTAAAAATTACATATTGTATTGCTATGCTTATAAGATATTCCTCAGCCCCTGAAACTGTATATCTTAAAACAATAACAATACAGTACGTAATGTTTATTATAGAAATGGTTAAGAACTAAAACCTAGCTAAGTAAACAATGCAAAAAATAAAGTGCTGGCAAAGCAAAAGATCGTACCATAACAAAAAAATAATAAAATAACAACAACAACAACAACAATAATAATAATAACTTATAACTATAATAGTAGAATGAGAATATTAATATTGTTATTATTCTATTATTTTGTTATGGTATGATCTTTTGCCTTGCCAGCACTTTATTTTATTTATTTTATTACATTTTTTTACTTAGCTAAGTTTTATTTCTTAACCATTTCACTGTACAAGAAAATTAAACATTATAAACTATATTATATTTAGTAATGCTATGTACTATAGGTTGAATGTTCTTAAGGATATCATTAGTTCATATCCCTGTGCTCTGCCCCCCCCCCCCCCCCCCCCCCCCCTTCCCCTTCCCCCTATTGAACCTGAATCTGTCAAACCTTTGTCACAGATAATCTGCCTTCCTTTATAACTGGTAGCTCCATCATAGCTGCCCCATCAACCTGTCATAGCTTTGTTATTGTGCTCACCTACTAAGCTCATGTTGACTGGTCCATATCCAGCCTATCTAGCCAGGGGCCACCTCATTTATTCTCGTAGTGGGCTAGTTATGCCCACTCAATGATCTCTCCCTTAGTAAAATTTCTCTCATTTTTATCTATCTCTTTCCCTTTCTTTTTGTTCTGAAGTTATACTTATAAATAAGCTATAGCCTATAGCTTTCCCTTTAGCCAAGTCCACACCCTCTAACTGTAATAAATCAGCTCTTTTCACACTTTTCTTTGCCTTGTTTATTTTTAAACTAAATTCAACTGCATGAGTGTATTGCCATTGTATTGAAGTCAGTCAATCTTGTTTGCACTACATTAAGACAATACATATTGCACAATTTACATAACTACAGATACTAAATCTTGAGTTTGATCATATTTTGTGTAGTTAGTGGTCCAATAAGAATAAACTGAAGACAATACATTTTGCACAATTTACATAACTACAGATACTAAATCTTGAGTTTGATCATATTTTGTGTAGTTAGTGGTCCAATAAGATTAAACTGAAAACAATACATTTTGCACAATTTACATAACTACAGATACTAAATCTTGAGTTTGATCATATTTTGTGTAGTTAGTGGTCCAATAAGAATAAACTGAAGAACTGCTACTACTTTCATAACTTCTACATTTACAAATAATAATCTTGGTCCGACGATAAAGTGGAGGAAGAACTTTAGGAAAAAACAAACATAATTGCATCAGTAGCACTGACAGGCTATAGCCTAGGCTTAGGAGGACATAGCTGGCTGCAGGGAATCCAACTTGCCTGAGAATTCCCCAGAGTAATCCAAAGATTACGAGCATGATCAAAAAACCAAGAATTAAAATTGTTAGCTTTTTAGTGTCATTAAAATTGGCACGGTGTACCATCTTGGTTTTGACAGCCAAGATGAAGAGTAGGGCCAGAAGAAAGACTGTATACACGTACACTGCAACTATCCAAATAGCCATATAGTGACAATAGCAAGAGTGAACTACCAGATAATATGGAGGCACTACATCTTGCCGGAACTTAGGAGTGTCTATGAGATGGTAATTATCAATAGACATCCACAGCACAAATAAAAGTAATTTAATGAAAATGATAGCAGCAATGACTAACACTAGTCTGGAGTCCGACCAGCTTCTGTTTAGTTTGCCAAAATAGTGGAAAATTTGATAAATGCGAAGTGTCCGCACAAGAGCAGTAGCTACAATGATATCAAAGCCAACGGACGCACTTATTAGCTCAATGTTGCAAATGGTGTGACGTAGTCTTTGTCTGTCAGAAATAAAGTCCCCAGTCACTAATACCACATTGATGGTAGAACTTATAAGTAGCAGATAATTGCCCACAAAAATCCATACACTCAGAGGAACACTGGAAGCCTTTACCTCACGCTCATTTCGTAGGATCAAGTAAAGTATTAAGTTAAGAGTCAGCAAAGTGTACATCAGAAGTAGCCAAACAAAGAATGGAACAGCAAGTCCCAGAGGAATAGTTAAGACAACATACTGGAAAGTGTCTGGAGGTATCGGATGTAATAGACTGTCATTTAGTACAATGGACAAGTTTGTGTAGTCGTAGACACCAATTCTCACTGATTTGTTACTTTGCACGACTGCTACATCAAACTGTAAAGAACCGTCTCTCTCGTAGGAACTGGTAACATTTGCCTCACTACAAGTTCCACGAGACACACCAGTCCTGACTTTACTGACACATTTTTTCCTCTCCTCATTGCAAAGACAAGTTTTAATATTGGAAGAAGAACGGAGAGAGTTGTTCCAAGTGAGTGCCAGTGCCCACACAGACTCATACAACAAACGCCTGTATGGAGACCAATGGGGGATTCTTCTATTAGAACTGAAACTAGACTCACCTAGAGAGTAAGACATGAAGATGACATTCTCCCACACTGGTGACAGAGATAAGGTCACAGGATCCAAGTGAACAAACACCCACACATACTTGGGCCATACCATACCTTCTTTAAACACCTCCTGCATGACAGCTGTAGCTATAGGGCGTGCTAGTAATACAACAAAAATATGCACTCCACTTGACTCTAGTGATTGGACTAACAAATCAACTTCTCTTTGGCTTGTTCCTCTCAGCTCATACATAGCTACTGGAATACTGCTGCTCTGTCTTCCATTTGTCACATGACTTATAACAGACTTAGCTAAGTGAATGAAATTATAATAGGAATGCTGGCTGAACGCTGTGTTATAGTAAACTATGCCAAACCTTCTCCAGTCTAGTCTGTACAACAGAGACACTACAGCCTCTGCTACATCTCCAGGAGATGGAAGTAAGGAAGGTAAGAGTTGAGTTCTGTCTTGTATCTGTGCTCCTGAAATGTGAACACTTCTAGCCCAATGATTTAAAATAGGAGAATAGACTTGAGCTACTTTATCACAGAACATACCAGTCACTCCGACTACATTCATAGCTGGGTTAAGCAGGGACTCTAGTAGATAGTCTAGTCCTCTCACAGGGTCACAGTCTGGTACCAGTACAGGAACAGGTACCAGTTCATACTGGTCCAGGAGGTGTGTAGAATTGTTTATATGGACAGTAGCGTGGCAGGCTCCTTGGACTATGTCTGTACCTTGTGTCCAGGCTGTAGAGTAGCTGCCCCCATCTTCTACTGAGAGAACAACTACAACATGGAGTTGTGTGTGGAGTAGCTCCTTAGAGTTGCAGTAAGATAGCAAAAGAAGCATGAAGACATTGAGAAACGACATGTTCTTGTGGACAATACCCATGGTGCTCCCAAAAGCTTTGTTTTCTTAGTTACAATTGAAAGAGATAAAACAATTTCATTCTCACAAACACGTACCAAGAAAGTTTTGCTTTGTCATGATGTCGGCACATCCTAGTTACAATAACAAACTCACTACTCACAGGGAATGGATATACTGAGAGAGAGAGAGAGAGAAAGAGAGAGAGGGGGTCTTGAAAGGGAAATTTTGTTCATTGTTTGTGACTTTTTGACACACATACACAGTCTCTTTTGGTGAAATGTAAAAGTTTCTTTAACAATGATCCAGTCAGCAAAATAAAATTTGGCCATTATGACAGTATGAATAGCTATTGGTTGTCCATAGTAACTAATAATAAACCACAATAATTTACCAAGTTATACAGAACAATACACTACAGATAATGATTATAAACTATATAGCCACCCTGTCTTCCACAAACCCAGCACAAAGTTTGGCTTAGAGACAGAATGTCTGGCTAGTGACTTTCTAAAGTGCATGTACAATCACTTACCAGCTGCATGCTAGCCTACACCACCATCACTTACCAGCTGCATACATCATCACTCTACTGGTCCTGTATTGTATACAGTCACTGATTTGTAATGTTTGCTTTTATTGTGCTATCTATGTCCAAAAATGATTCAATTTCATTGCAGTTAGGAAGATAAGGAAGTTGCTAAATTCTTTACTGAGCTTTGAACCTGATGGTCAAAGAAACAAGTACTTATCAACCAGAGAAGTTGCTAGTCTGGAGGGAGCAGTTCCAGATTACATAAGTAGCAATAAACATGATCCTACTTCCAAGTCTAATTTCAAATGTGCTACTTCGTTGTACATACAGTAAGCTCACACTGATCATTAGAGTTGGAGAAAGTTGAAAATGTATGGTGTCATTTTAATAAGCTAGTGCTCAATTCACTGAATATTCTGAAGAGCCACTTGACTTTCAAATTTAACCCACAACTCATCGTAGGGACTGCACTTTACCTTTGATTAGCTTTAGGAAGAAAACAATTAGCACAAAGTCAAAGTTTTGCTTAATGTAAAAGTGTGTCAAAGTTGTCTATGCAAAACTGTATGGTTTTATTTTTCCCCCAAGGCAATCTATGTTTTTGTTGCTCAAATCCCAAGGCATTCAAATTACAGCACATTCAAAACTCCAGATGATATATGATAACAGTGGATGATTCAGAACAGCATAAACAAATTATTTATTCTAACAGAATTGGCGGTAATAAACAGGGAAGACTTGAGTTGAACACAATGTAGCTATAGATGGATGCCGTATGGAATCTAACAGAGAAATCTTGTTGGGGTAAATATTCACAAGTGCACTTTAAAAAGGGACTTTATTCAACACTAGAGAGAAGATTACTGATGAACACTAGAGAGAAGATTACTGATGAACACTAGAGAGAAGATTACTGATGAACACTAGAGAGAAGATTACTGATGAACACTAGAGAGAAGATTACTGATGAACACTAGAGAGAAGATTACTGATGAACACTAGAGAGAAGATTACTGATGAACACTAGAGAGAAGATTATTGATGTGCTCGTCTCCTATAATTATAATGCAATGAGACTGTAAGCAATAAATGTCTGAAGTATCCTTGACAGATTTATCAACTTGCTCTCTGACCTGTAGCCCAGCTCATAATAGGCCTTCCAAGAATTAAAAGAAGTCTTGTGTGGGATTACTATAATTACAGTGTGGGATTACTAGTACAGTGTGGGATTACTATAAGTACAGTGTGGGATTACTATAAGTACAGTGTGGGATTACTATAAGTACAGTGTGGGATTACTATAAGTCCTGTGTGGGATTACTATAAGTACAGTGTGGGATTACTATAAGTACAGTGTGGGATTACTATGAGTCCTGTGTGGGATTACTATAAGTACAGTGTTGGAATAGGGGATTTGCATGATGACATCACGTAACATCCTACCACGCCCACTGATGGTATCACTGCACACCGTGTCCCATTGAAAATGTATTAGTTTTGCTGACCGCCTGGTCTATTTTTGGCTGTAGCACCAGCTCCAGGCTGCACAGAGCTTCCAAATTACAGGAATAGCTTAATTATGAAATTTACTAACTGCTGATAGCAAAAGTTTAGGATTTTCAGCCCTGGCTAATGGAATTCCTGGGAGTGAAATTTGGTGATGGTTATCAAACCACCCTACTTCTTCTTGGAACTCACCTTGAAAACTGAGACTGGCTGGTTTTTCTCAGAATTCTATAGCCTGGGGGTGGCCTGCTTCTTAGAAGCTGATTGTGGTGAAGATACTAATTTCTGTGGAGGGATTGGTGAGTCTTACAAGAGAAGTTAGAAAAAGAGATTGCTTTGTTCCTGAATGCTAAGATAACAGAAGAAAGAACAACATGGTGATCATTTCATAACTTTCCTAAGGATAAACTGATGAGAAAGAAATGATTAATTTCTATAAAGATAGGATTTGTATCATCAGCTGTTTTGCTCCACAATGTGGAAGAACTCTTGAATATCTTTGTGGAGGATATTGTAACAAAAAGCATTGCTACAGGGACGGCAGTGGAGAATTGGCAAGCCTACAATTAATATTGCCTCTTATTACTGATCAAGTTTACTTTATTTAGATTGAGTATGTTTTCATGTTTATTTTAATTATCTTTCTCCCCTTAGTTCAATATGTATTCATTTTCTTTGATTGTTTAGTTACAGTTTAACCACAGTGTAAAACATGAAAGCAATAGTTATGCCAGTTCTGCAGGACATTAATGTCCGTGCATTAACTACCTAAAATAACCCACCTACTGTGGAGTTAAGTAATGCCATTAGCTAGCTACCTGTTGAAGAGGTAAAAAAAATGGTGAAGGGACATATATCTAGTTAAAAACTAGCAAACAGGACATTGTTACTGATACAGTCCATAGATATACAACAGTCCCACACGCTTTGTGAGAAAATTTATTACTGCGGGTGATAATGATGATGATAATCATAATAAAATACTATGAAGTGAATCAAATTGGTGGACCAATAATTGAGTGCACTAAGAGAAAAACCTGTTAATGCTAATTGAAAATTGTGGTAAATATTTTTTCTTGTTTTTCGTTTGTACCTTGATTCTCAAAGACAACTATCTGGATCTATATATATTCAATTTAGGAAGTATGTCTTAGACCTCTTAACTTTGTCACAAGTCACAGTATCACGAGGCTGTTGTTTAGCTACATACCATTTTGCTTACCTTTCTTTTAAGTTGCCAATATTTGCTAGCAAATACATACCTTTTATCTATCTCAACTTCACAACATGAAGCTGACTGAGAGTTAGATGTTCAACTATAGCTACTTGCTTTTATAAATGGTATTTCTGCCAGAGTCTGAGTCTGTCAGACAGGTGGTTGCATTTATGTCTCCTGACTAGTTTATGGAGATGATAACTTCACCACAATCTGGTTACTTCTAAGAAAATCCACAGCACAATAGGCAGGCCACCACCAGGCTATAAAATTCTGAGAAAAACCAGCCAGTCTCAGTTTTCAAGGCGAGTTCCAAGAAGAAGTAGGGTGGTTAGATAACCATCACCAAATTTCACTCCCAGGAATTCCAATAGCCAGGACTGAAAATCCTAAACTTTTGCTATCAGCAGTTAGTAAATTTCATAATAAAGCTATTCCTGTAATTTGGAAGCTCTGTGCAGCCTGGCTCTGGTGCTACAGCAAAAAATAGACTAAGCGGTCAGCAAAACTAATACATTTTCAATGGGACACGGTGTGCAGTGATACCATCAGTGGGCGTGGTAGGATGTTACGTGATGTCATCATGCAAATCCCCTAACTTGTAGGAAAACCCCACTAGCTCACACAGCACAGAAAACCCCACTAGCTCACACAGCACAGAAAACCCCACTTAGCTCACACAGCACAGAAAACCCCACTTAGCTCACACAGCACAGAAAACCCCACTTAGCTCACACAGCACAGAAAACCCCACTAGCAGCAGAAAACCCCACTAGCTCACACAGCACAGAAAACCCCACTAGCTCACACAGCACAGAAAACCCCACTAGCTCACACAGCACAGAAAACCCCACTAGCTCACACAGCACAGAAAACCCCACTAGCTCACACAGCACAGAAAACCCCACTAGCTCACACAGCACAGAAAACCCCACTAGCTCACACAGCACAGAAAACCCCACTAGCTCACACAGCACAGAAAACCCCACTAGCTCACACAGCACAGAAAACCCCACTTAGCTACACTACTACCATAGCTACCAGTAAGCTACACTACTACCATAGCTACCACCAGTGAGCTACACTACTACCATAGCTACCAGTGAGCTACACTACTACCATAGCTACCAGTAAGCTACACTACTACCATAGCTACCAGTAAGCTACACTACTACCATAGCCACCAGTAAGCTACACTACTACCATAGCTACCAGTAAGCTACACTACTACCATAGCTACCAGTAAGCTACACTACTACCATAGCTACCAGTAAGCTACACTACTGCCATAGCTACCAGTAAGCTACACTACTACCATAGCTACCACCAGTGAGCTACACTACTACCATAGCTACCGGTAAGCTACACTACTACCATAGCTACCACCAGTGAGCTACACTACTACCATAGCTACCGGTAAGCTACACTACTACCATAGCCACCAGTAAGCTACACTACTACCATAGCTACCAGTAAGCTACACTACTACCATAGCTACCAGTAAGCTACACTACTACCATAGCCACCAGTAAGCTACACTACTACCATAGCCACCAGTAAGCTACACTACTACCATAGCTACCAGTAAGCTACACTACTACCATAGCTACCAGTAAGCTACACTACTACCATAGCTACCAGTAAGCTACACTACTGCCATAGCTACCAGTAAGCTACACTACTACCATAGCTACCACCAGTGAGCTACACTACTACCATAGCTACCGGTAAGCTACACTACTACCATAGCTACCAGTAAGCTACACTACTACCATAGCTACCAGTAAGCTACCCTACTACCATAGCTACCACCAGTGAGCTACACTACTACCATAGCTACCACCAGTAAGCTACACTACTAATAGCTACCAGTAAGCTACACTACTACCATAGCTACCACCAGTGAGCTACACTACTACATAGCTACCAGTAAGCTACACTACTACCATAGCTACCAGTAAGCTACACTACTACCATAGCTACCAGTAAGCTACACTACTACCATAGCTACCAGTAAGCTACACTACTACCATAGCTACCAGTAAGCTACACTACTACATAGCTACCAGTAAGCTACACTACTACATAGCTACCAGTAAGCTACACTACTACATAGCTACCAGTAAGCTACACTACTACCATAGCTACCAGTAAGCTACACTACTACCATAGCTACCAGTAAGCTACACTACTACCATAGCTACCAGCATATCTCTATCAATGTGCCATAATCACGCTGAACAGTATACACTTTACCAATTCTCCCTTCAGATAATCTAATGGAACTAGTACTGAGATAGGTAAAGGGTCACTCTTATCCCATGGAAGTTATTATTACGCAAAGATGACCTCTCAGATTAATTGCACAACACACATTGCATGGTGAGTGGAAGTACATGTGAATGATCACTTATTGAATCTAGTAATTGTTGCTGGTTGATTACAAATTGAGGAGGGAGGTGGGAGGGGAGGAGGAGGAGGAGGGAGGTGGGGTTCACTGCTTGAGTTCTTCACTGGATCACTTCATAGGTGGCCCTTTTCCTGCCCACATTATAGCAGAGACATCTTCGGATACAGCAGCAGCAAATGCATACTGCTACCATGGCAACCAAGCACAGGAGGCCAAGTACAATAGCTCCCACAATAATGGCAATCATTTCTCCATTTGTTAGAGAAAATGCTGAAAGAGACATAAGGAGAGTTTAATTGGGGGGTGTGATTTCTGAGACAGAATAAAAGCCACTTCTCTCATTAGCCACTCCAAGCCAATATGGCACTAACCACAACCCGCCATCTCTTCACTCGGCCTATGGCACTAACCACAACCCGCCATCTCTTCACTCGGCCTATGGCAGACACTTTGCTGACATATTGCTTGTATTTGGCGAGCGAGCAAGACACTATCAGGGGTAACACAATTGAAAATCAGGGATATTTTTTTGTTATATGTATGTCATTTGTACCTCATGTATTTGTGTTAGTTCGGTGGTCAACCCCATCCCAACTTCACTGAACAGAATCCTCTGAGTGGCGGTTGTAAATTAATGTGCTATTTGTCATAGTTATACACACTACCTAACAGTATTGTTCCTTACTTGAAAATTTATTGTCCAATAGTCTTAATTATGAAGGTAAGTTTTGTGTTCGTATGTTCAGTGAACAAGTGTGTGTGTAAAAGTGTTGTACGTTACTCTGAGGTGAGTGGTTACTATGGCATTGAAATAGCTTGACCGTATACAGGCCCGTAGCCAGAGGTTCGCATTGGGGGGTTCGGATTTTAAGACGCAAAAAGCCACACCTACTTTTGTTCTTACAATACTAAAAAACAAAAGATAAGTGCACTAGGTATTCTACTTCAAAATTATAAGTTCATTAAACACTGTTGATATTCGAGAGAAAAGTGGTATTATTCTCATGTCACCAGGCTTCTATCCACTACGGTGAGATGTATATAAACAGTGCAGCATTAATACGCCTTATTCATACTACAAGTTATTTAATAGTACGGCGTGTAAACTGTCCGTTCGAAATGTATTGGAAAAATAGCTATAACTAAGTGAAATAGCACGGGACAAAGTGAAATGTCACGGTAGCTTAAGTAAGAGTAAGTGCGCAAACATGCAGCTCTAGCCTTGGAAATGTACAGTTGTAGTTTCTAGTTGGAGACAACGTCATTCTTTAGCGCAGAAGCTATACCCCTATTAAACAGAGCTTTTTTTCAACAGATTAGGAGGAGGGAGGAGCCATCGATTAAAGCAAAGTTCAAGAGAAAGTTTATCCTGAAGTACAGAGATAGTGACTGCACTATACATAGTAGCCACACTGTAAATGATATTTAGCTTACTGTAGTCTCGTGCAGCTTTTATAAAGCTGACCTACTATTAGCGTGTGATAGCACAATTAATCGTGCTATTAGTGATTAATAGCATGAACAATGCGATTAAAATAACACGAGGCAAATCGGAGTCCTATTTCAATAGCTTTGCGAGCGCTACTTGATCCTTAATAGAACAGGTTAACCGTGCTATCACTCGCTAATAGTAGGCCAGTTTTTTTTTATTCATTTGCAGTGTAGCTACACTAGATAGTGCACTTACTATTATTCTTACTATAGTGCATTACGTTACACTTTATAAAGAATAGATGTAACGTAGCAAGCTTAACTCATGCCGATATGAGAGCGAAATTTTGTATCCAAGGAGCTGAATGTTTATTAGGTCACTTGGACTCAGACTAGGCCAGAAACAGCAGAGAATTCAAGCGTAGGTTCAGTTGAAAAGATTCCAGAAGTTTTATGTGGGGTGTGGCTAAAATATTTACTTCCGGTCGCTCTAAAGGGGGGTTCGACCGAACCCCTCGAACCCCCCCTGGCTACGGGTATGGTATATACGTAATTTAAAAACTTGACTGTTTTTTTTTAGTAGCTGGAGCATTTGAAGTTAACATTAATCACAATACTGTAGTTTTATGTAGCCTAACTGGTGAGGCTCGCTCGCCAATAGCTATAGTCATAGACTTCATTGGGAAACTGGTTTCCCCATTGCTTGGCTGGCCACTGCTTTACCAAATGGTCCTTTTAAACCCAGCCTACTCCCCATGACAACTGATGCTCACCTGTGCACAATGAAGCAGATCCTGGCTTCCCTGAATGATCACCTTCATCAAATGCTATCACAATAAAATAATGTATTAATAAAAAATATAATCACAGACTACACCAGTGATCCACGGCAACTCACACACATACACGCACACACAGACAATAATGACCCGCATTCTTCCTCCAATAATTTTTAGCCACATGATCAGTTACCATGACAACTCACACACATACACACACAACCTGTGACCCTCTTACCACATGTTATGTATGAGAAACCATCAGGACAATTGGCACTGGAGAAGTTGGTCTTGGGGTATCTATAGCAACTGCGCAGACAAGCATAATAATCACCAGTAAAATCATCATCACCACCACACGTAAACTCCGACAACTGCTCCACCCTGAGGTTTCTGATGACAGAAAGAGACAAGAAACTTGATGGCAACGTATAAAAAACAAAATGCATTTTCTCCACTCTTTTTTACCATACTTACAAAAATGTTCTGTCACTAACACTGCCTACGAGATAGTTGTAGCCGAGTTGTCTACATGCCACTATGGCGTCACTGTTGGTCATGTGACACACAGGCCCCCAACGACGGTTCAGGTAGACCTCCACAAACCCAGAACCATTACCACTTCCTTGCACGAGACGTATCTGGCCATCGTACGGGTGCCAGTCTCTGCTCTCGCGTGCTGTAACAGAGTAACATTTGAATATGTCAGGAAATGCTAGGCAGTGTTGTCATATCTCTGACACGCCCTCAGGGTAGAGGGGTGTTTTATGGCAAATTAAAAACAACAACAACAATAATCATACAATTTCATTTTCACTACATTAATGCTTATACTAGCAAAGCAATTACCCTGCCCCTCAGTGGTGATTGATGTACTAACTATTGTGAATTAGGAATGCATGCCATTATCCCACTTGGTTTAGTTGCATTAGTCCGGTTTTTTTTCTACACCCACCATTGTTGTCGGTTGTACTGATGCTTTACCTACCAGTTATAGACGACACCTTACCAATTGGAATTAGCTAATGAATTATTCATGAATGACCACGCTGTCATCTGACACACAAGCGAATTATTATTTTAAAATAATTATTATTGTTTTTAACTTATTGTATGATGGAGTAATAATAAGATGTTTAGGTTTCATGACTATTCATCAGATGCTTGACCTACAGGAATGTCAAGAACGCTAAACACTCAAAAAGTATTTATCGTGTCATGGTTATTGTAGAGCTATACTATATTATATGCAGCATAGTTTACTATTTGGTAACTGGTAAGGTGATTGTTTTCTTTTATTTCAGACTTAATTCCCATTAAGTTCGAATGCCTTTTAGTGAAAATTGTGCCTTTGAGGGTATATATGTTACAGACCAATTACAAACTTGGACTGTTTTAAAATGGTCTAGCCATTTTAAAATGGGCCAGACCGTTTTAACAAATCTCAGACTGTTTTAAAACAGGCCAAACCATTTTAAAACTGGCCAGATCGTTAAAAAAAAAACAGGCCAGACCACTGGCCAGACTATTTTAGAACAGGCTGGTCAAATTATTCAAACCATTTCGAAGGGTGTCAAATCAAATACAAGCAATATGTCAGCAAAGTGTCTGCCATAGTTAGAATCAGATCATTAAAACGAGTCAGATAGTAAATCTGGCAAAAAACAAAGACAAAAACAAACTGCTAAATGTAAATAGGGCAGTTGCCAAAGCAGACCCAAGACACAGAACTCTTGTGTGTTCGTAAATATTTTTTTCTGAATAGAACTATTAAAAAAAAAATTGATATAAAACAGATAGTCTTTTAAAAAGTTTGTTAATCTAAACTTCACTAATCATGGCAATTTGGGCATGCCAATCCTATTAAAAACACACTTGATCGTTTGTGCGTGCATCTGTCACTTGTCCATCTTCTTAAAAGAATGTAACTGAAAAGACCTCGCAATAAACTTCTTTTAAATGAAAATTTAAAAAAGCTCTCACACTCACAAATAACTAGTGCAGGAATACAGAGTAGCCATACCATTATAATTATAGGAAAGGCTACAGTTTATCAATCTATTAGAGCATTAACGAAAGCTGAGTAAGGTGGGTCGCAGTCATCTAGGGTGAAAACCTATAAGATAGGCAAGGTCATTCAGTAGACGTGGCTATGTTCTCATGGTCAGACAATAAAGAAAAAAAGACAGGTAAGTACACAAATTACAATGTGAGAAATACATAAATATGTAATGAGTTTTTTCAAACCAAACATTTCACAAATTTGAACACCCTCTTGGTCCCACTAAAGTATTCACCCACACAGATACAAAGACCAACAGACAGCAAGTTAGATGTTAATGAATTATGTTGCTCAGAGTAATCTCTTTTTCCAGCTAGCTCTGTGCACAACAGATTCATTACAGAAAGGTCACTAAAAATAAGGGGAAATATATTACGTCTATGGAATTTTGAAAGGAGGGCTTATTTTCTCTTTACCAACAATGGAGTGATATGATCTAAATCAGGCTATTATGCCCATAACCACATTCTGATTCAAACTATATTATAAATTACACAGGACATTAAAGGAAAAATACATTTTCTCTTTTTACTCTGTGTCATATTAGTATAATCATCTGAAGTCCTGCTTTTCTGGCTCACTTCCATCAGAAAAAAAACACTAAGAACAGAAACCTGCCTCGGTGTCTATGTCCTTGGGCTATAAAATAGTTATAAACCAATAAGAATTGGTTTGTACTGCAATTCACATACCCTCGCAACTTGGGCTTCACCCTCGTGTCTTGGGATTTGTAATCACATACAAACTCAATATTGGTTATAACTATTACACATAGTACTGGTAGCACAGCAGGGTATTCAATAAATTTAGATCACGTTGAACCACTGTATCTGTCCCCCCCCCCCCCCCCCCCCCATGATAGCAGTAGTTATAGTCGTAGTGTTTGCTGTTAGCTCTTGCAACATTTCATAGTTCTTTACAAATCTCAGTCACTAGTAACTAATGAAACACTGCTATATTATAGCAGCAAGATGTAAGGACGCAAATGCATGTAAATTAAAGCTCCATGCAACTTGCATTGTGCACTTATTTCGGTTCAAATTCTAGGAACAGTGACATTATTTCTCAAAGGGGACAAGGCAACACATTTGTCAGAGTGATTTAACGTCCGATCGATGTGAACAATAACAACGATTAACCCTAATTAGCACCCAGGGTTTGCTAATTCACACCTCCAAACTGCCCATACACTTCCCTTGCTCCCCCTAGAGAATTTTTCTACCTTTCCAGGTTCTTTCCATCATTTCATTAATCGGTCAATAAAACATGCAAATGACTTATGTATTACGTCTGGTCTCTTTTCCTTTAGGTTGGCTATCCTCCTCCATACACGAATTTGACATTAGCTAGGCTTGCATCTGAAACTTTGGAAACCACTAAAACATCATATCTTTGAAATTCTTATTTACAGTTTTTTAAGGTTGTTATGCTTCTATGACGTTATCTCCCAGAGATTTCCTAATTACCCCATATGTTCCCCTCTTACAATTTGTGGGAACTGGATTCAACAAACAATAGACTAATAATTTGTGCTCTTGTGTGCTCTTTAATACCAGAGCAGACTTTGTATCTGGTTGCTAGTTAGGAGCCTGCCTGACATTCAGGTGAGACTGCTCTTGGTTGTAATTGTACATTACTTACCACTGTAAGCCAGCCAGCAACATTTGTGGCTAGTTTGGAGCCAGGCTGTTTTTAAATGGGCTGGCCTGTTTTAAAATAGTCCAGACCATTTTAAAATGGGCTTGTAGAGTTTGAAAATGGTCTGTAACATATAAAGTATTTTTGTAATATTTGATGTATACGTGTGTATTATTCTACACAGAGTAACTCCAGACCGTTGGAGATAGCGTCCTATATTGGGATTGGTTTGTCTCTGGTCTGCTTACTGGCTACTATTGTATTCTTCCCCATGTTAAAGTGAGCCTGTGTTTTCTTTAATTACTTATTATAAAGTAATGATATTCACGACTGTAATCAATATTGTTTTCTTTCTTTTAGACAGTGGGCACAACGTCTCCCAATTCACTGCACATCACTCATTCACCATTTATGACTGCACATAATCAACTGTACATAACACGTATCTAATAGCAGCTATAACCACACCCCTCCCCCTCTTCATTATAACTCGTTTCCCACTCACTGCATTCCACCGCAAGATCCAAACTATGATCTACAGTCAATCCACTGGGCACATGCTCGCACTTGCACCTCAAGATGTGCTGGAGGGCGTCTCCCGGGTTAGAGTTGTACGGACAGTCCACGTCACGGAGCAGCATTGCCATGTCTGAGGAGGCTTCTGAGTAACTAACACACACACGGATATAATTAACCAATTAAATGACAGGAACATCACATGCAAAAATCCTCTCGATTACAAGACCACCCTCCCAGCCTGCTGTAATGGCCACACCTCTCTCATTTCTTTAGCACGAAGACTCGGTGAAGAGCGGTGAACATGCTTGCTCAGGAAGGTTATTATTTCATATTTTATTTCATGCATTTAATTGTTTATATTATACATGTACATGTATATGTTTAAATAAAATTATTAGCAATATTATAAGTAGAATGACTTTAGAGACCACCTCACAGTTGTTTCCTGTGGTCCTGAGAAGTGTCACCTCAAATTGAACGAAGTAACAGAACTACATGACAAGTAGCCACAAGAATCACTGATGGCGTGTTGTTGTTGTTGTTCAAACCACGTGTTTAATGGAACTGGATAGGGCATGGGGATATTTATGACTGCCTATCACTGAATGTGCAAATTCACTATTCAATGGGCACATGACAATTTTTCCCCATAATGTTGGTAAAGATCGCCACACTTACAAACTGCTATGACTAGAACCTAGTACTATACTTTTGTTCAGGCCTGCGGAAGATGCCTGAAGAAAAATTGATCGCTCTTTATTTGTGACCGTCATTGACATTGGGGGGCTAGTCTGGCGCAGCGAGACCCTTTACCTAACCGCTACACGGAGCGGTTAGGTAAAGGGTCTGGCTGCGCCAGACTACATTGGGGCTAAGTGTGTAGCCCTGTTCAGTCTCTTACGAAGTCCAGGACGTCTGTGGGCTTTACAATCCCACAGCTATCTTGTTGAGGAGGGCAGGACCCGACCGCTCCAACTTTTCTTGTAGAAAAAGGAGCCAACCATCATTCAGCACATATTTTCATGTACTTACTTACTTGAATGTTTCAACAGTTCCTACTCTGACGTAGCCATAGTATCCAAGCTGTCTGCAAATGACTTGCGCCACACCTCTCTGGTTGATGGCCGCAGAGTACTGTATGGTACCCCAGTCTCCCTCACCACTGTCTGAATAAGACCCTTTGTATAATTCCACCCGTCCACCAACTACCAGTGGCATGTGAAGTCTCGACGGAGGGACTAGCCGCAGTTCACCATTCACTTCGTCATAGCTACGAACTATTCGCACGCAATAAATGAATTATTTCCCAGTGGTGCGAGTTCACACCACACTGCTGCTTACCTAGAGGCGGAGGAGTCAAAAGAAATAAGCTTAAATGAAGTGCTAACAATACCAGGACGAAGTCTGGTGCCATTGTTGATGCCAGTGTTTATTAGACTCACGTACTGCGAAAAAGAGACGATACCGCAACTTCCCCACGAGATCTGGAGGCTGCCCCACATAAATCGACACCCAAAATAGGTAAAGTCTAACAGCTCAACCAACACAAGGACTACCAGATTTATACATAATACTAATTGTAATAATATGATAATTATTATAGAAGCATGATAGTTGAGTGGGAGGATCAGCTGCAGATGATATTGGAGCCTGGGTGACTTTTCAGACCAGGGTTTCGTACCAGTGTGAACGCTACATACCAACGGTTACGAGCCAGTTTCGACCGTCTGCCTTGGGGCAGACACATTGCTGCACACACATACACACAACATCAAGCAAAGGAAAGATAATATTAACTGAGTCTTGCCTTGAGAATGGTTGTTTGGAGATGCACTCTCCGTAGAAGTTACTGAAAGGGTGTCGGGTGTAGGCGGGGTATTCCCATATATCTGGGACGTCTCACGCAACAACCATGTCCACTTCCGTTGCCTATGACGACGGCGCCTGCGAATGCTTTGCTGAAGCAGGTTAATGAAGGTTTGCACGATTGCATTGTTGGTAGTGCTTTCTAAATACAGATAGCTGACATACGTGCGATGGCCTGCATACAAACACACATACTCACAATTCAACCTCCCAATTAATACGTCTCCACATGACGTACCTAAGTCCCACCCTTCAAGGCCTCTCATGTACAAGTCTCTATCCAGCCTGAAAACCATGCAGATGTTGAAGACAAGAGACCCGAGAATTCTGAGGAAGCTCATGGCTCCGCCATAAAGGACATTGAAGCCAAGCAGCAAATAAGTGCACAGAATATAGAGCCTCCTGCAGAACACCAGAGAAATATGAAGCATGCTTCACATAGAACTGCACAAACAGGGAACTGACACTTCCTGACAGGACAGAAATAATGTCGTAAGAGCATGTGTGTGTATGTGTACACACTCACACAGTTGCGTGGGTAAGGCTATCAGTTTTAAATGTAACTCGTCACAAAAGTGGCAAACAATTTTGAAGACCCTTTACCAGATAAAACTTGCAAATAATCATCCTACAACAATAGACCTTGCCAGTTTAAAAATTAATTGTCAAGGCCTAAAATAAAATGCCATCCTTCATAAATAGGAGTTAAAATATTAACTCACTTTAATTAATGACTACAATCCCTTTCAAAAGTAACTAGAGAAATAGACACTTGCAGACCAGCCTTCACGGCAGATTGCATAGTAATATAAATTTTTGATGTGACCTTGTTTTATTGTAAAAAGGCTAACTTGCTTGCCAAGCACACCCATTATCAATTCGTACTACCCCTTACCTGAATCTAATGGTATCTTCTGTCCCATCCCCAGACTTCAGCTTCTTGAAGAACACGTACCGAGACAGAAATAACTGAAGAGTGTGCATTACAAATGCCCACAAGTATGGCACCCTGACGGAACAGAAATAAAAGAGCCATTATTACTAACAGTTTGAATTAGTTTCGGGTACATTTCTTTGGTAGTGGTAAAAAGCAATAATACTGTGTTTTTATAACTAGGCTCACTCAAACACTCATCATTTGTGCACACACACACTGCCAGTAAACAAGAAAAATAGGTAAAGTATCGTTATTTTACCAGGACTAACATGAATAGACACCAATAGTGTACTCCGTAGAAAGTGTAATTCTTGAAAGCATAGTAGTAGATGAGACCAATGGTGCCAAGAATCATGATTATCAGAGAGAACAGAAGGAAACCTGAAGAAGATAATGGAAGAATAGCTCACACTACTTGTGAATACACAACCTTATACTCATATGTCATGTGACTGCTCATTAAATGCCAGCAAGGAATGAATTGTTTAGTACCAATAAGCCTGTAATAAGGAGATGTGAGACGCACGATTGCTTTCTGAATTTAGATTTGAACCTGGCATTAATTAACACGCCATTATTTTGTGGCAGATCAGATATTTGAACTTATTAATTTATCTCCAACTCGATTTAAATCATTCGTGCTAATAATGAACCTGTTAATTACCACACAAAGCATACAATATTAGTACCACAGCTGGGTTGGGTACCTGTTGATCAGTTCTAATTCAGTCCTTTGTTTTGATAACAAAACCAAACTTATACCATAAATGATGACCACTTACCTAATATAGTGTGCCCAATTTGAAAAGAAATGAATCTCATTGCTGACGCCTAAAACAAAAGAATCACCATAACAACAACCACAAGACTCTCCCCTCCACCCCCCCCCCCCCCCCCCCCCGGCTTCACGCCCTTCAGATGGCACCATCCAATGGGCATGCTCAGACATTTCTGACCCGTGAGAGCTACTGATTATAACTCCTACCACAGAACTCACCAATCTGAAGGCAGGTGAAGGCAATGGTTCCGAAGAGACCAGGAAAGAAATATCACCGTGAGCAACTCGCAACAAATGTTTACTACGTAATAAAATATATAATAGCAGTGTAAATGATAGCAGTGTAAATAATAGCAGTGTAAATGATAGCAGTGTAAATGATAGCAGTGTAAATGATAGCAGTGTAAAAGTGAAAGTAGATGCTATGGAGAGGACTTTTATAGTTATGTTATTTTTATGAACTGAACGTGACTAGGATGAACTGACAATACTATTAACGGCTGACATCGACGATTGAATCATCTAGTGCGCAATTAAGCGTAGCGGCTGGTTACTCAGTATCCGCAACACAACTCGCCCTTGAATGAACCGAACACTGCACTGGGAATGTCGCTTCCTGCGCTTAGTGTTCCGCTATATGCTAGTCTGGAGTGAAGTCAGACAATCGAAGTTGATAGGTTTTGTTATTATATTGAAATGAAGAATGAGATGATGACACTACGATAAGTAAATGAATAGAAGTTGAGTAGTTACAATATGCAAAGAAGAGATGCGTTGCAATGAAGTAAGGTTCCAGCTCAAGTGGCTAGGAGAGTTGAAGCAGAGTGACTTGATCCATAACTGTAGCTACAACAACTGAACTGACTGAGCTGGGTCAGTTCACTATATACTATAGCTCAGTCCAAGGGGCGTGTCTAAGGGGGGGGGGGGGGCATGTCTAAGGGGGGGGGGGGGTGTTTACATAAAGATAATGTGTGAGTGTGTGTGAATGCATGTTTATCAAATGAATGAAGTCCTAATTAATTGTTTACTGTTTGTGTTATTTGTCTTTGCTTGCTTCACCATCTTGCTCGCTCACTCCAGCAACTCACTTAACTGAAGCATGCACATAAGAAGAAGACGACGAGTGCTTATGAATTATAAGCCACTGAAGGCCTTAGGCCTTAACAAACAATGATAAAAATAAAAACAATATCATAACATAAACAATGACAATGCCACAATAATAATAACAACAACAATAATAATAATAATAATAATAATAATAATAATAATAATGAAATTTTCTGTGCAGTTGTAGTTTGGAACATTCTTTACATAAGTTGGAAAGATTTTAAGTTTGATGTTTAATATTTAAAATCCCTTATTTCTTATTCCGTAACAGAGAAAATATGGAACAATGTCATATCCAAGAGACATGAAGACATCTCATGGACGCCAAGGAAGCTGGTTTGAAAAGAACCTACGTACCACAAACTACTTCTCTTTGAGAGGGACAGGAACGTTTGTCAGTCTTCTTTCATTGGTCTTGTGCACATGCAAACACAGAGCACACACTTGGCATGTGTGCATGTGTGTGTATGTGTGTGTGTATATATACATGTGTCTGCACTGTAGCCATAGTGATTTCCTAATCAAGTTTACCTTCATTGTAAGACTTCACAACGACAAAGACACACAACTGTCACTGTCTCACAGACAAGGGCTAAATGAAATATTCTCCACAGTGCAAGGACAGAACAGGTCATGGAACCAGGTTGTCATGAGTAACTCCATGAAGTGTGTGTGTGTGTGTGTGAGAGAGAGTGTATGTGAACCCTCCTTTTCAAAACAGACCACATGATGTGTATTGTGGTAAGTGACGTACCTGCTCACTCAGCAGGATAATGCAATGCTTGCACGCACGCACACACACACCTTTCACATACTATACTACGTGTAAAGCTTGCTCCATGTATATAAAGAGACAAGCTGTGCCTATTCTACATCCATGACGACCTTCACATTGTGATACATCTCCTTCATGACTTACTGGAAATTTTGTATGAGGTAAAGGGCAAAAAACACAGACAAGATCCACCCAGTCCAGTGAGCGAGAGGGAATAAGACTGCACACACACACACACACACACACACACACACACAAATAGATTTAAAAAGCAGATGCTAATTCACACCATGTATGAACACACAATCAAAATAACAAATAACACAACAAATACCATCCCAGACCACGCCACTCTCCAACCCCAGCTACCCCAGCTCCTTTCTCTCCCTCACCTTCTCCCTACCTAACTACACCCCCTCCCCCTCCTCCCAAGCCCAGCTCTATCTCTATCTCTGCTGACGCCTCTCCCTCCCCAGCTACCAAGCACCAGTTGACCTGGTCACAGAGAGCTCCACTAACCTTGGTAAGACAGCACAAAGCTCTTGGCATCATAGAAGACAGTCTCAATAAGCACTGCCTGACTGGGCATGAGCGTCTTAAGCAGCTCCACGGTGATGTTAAACTCATACACAAACTTTCTCACCTTCCATAAGTATATCTCTTCCTGAGACACCATAAAAATGAAGAGCTACAACACACAGTTCAGTGGGTGTGGTCATAAGGGTGTGGTCAGAATGGGCACTTACTTGTGTTAGGATGACAAATGACATGGAAATACCAGCCAAGAAAGCCAAAGGAAAGTGAACATGAGGTGTAGATCTCCATGGCAACACATATGCCAAGCCATCATGCAAGTTTTGCACAATGGGTTTGTTCCCAGGAGGAATTAGTTTCCTGAAACGAGGCGAGTTTCTAGCAAAGATAGTGTTAAGTACTGACTTGAGTTGAGTTTCTAACAGAGTTAGTGATTGGAGATGAATTTGTTAGTTCAATGCTTCTAACTCACTTTAATAGTTGGACCACGTAGTTGGTATGACAACTATTCCTCAAGAACTGCCATAATAATAATAATAATAATAATAGTAATAATAATAATAATAGTAATAATAATAATAATAATAATAATAATAATAATAATAATAATAATAATAATAATAATAATAATAATAATAATAATAATAATGGTATTGAAAATACAACTTGTGCATTGAATCAGCTAACAGATTGCCATAAAATTCCTCCCACCACACTCCTCCCACCATGCTCCTCCCACTTCTCCCCTCCCTCCAACTCACCCCATCATACCGCCTCTTAGATACCAAGAAATACACAGTCTCCATGAAAGATCGATAGTAGAACCAGAAAATGACCAGAACATAACACACAAAGGAAGGGAAAGCTATGGATGCCGATATAATTACCTGAGGGGAAAAAGAGAGACATGGACTTGTAACCAAACATGTATCTGCACAAAAGGACATGTACCACAAACAAGATTTATCATCAGATAGATAATGGCTGACTAGCCATTATCTGCACTGTTTTTTCAGTGTCATTTTACACCAAGAAACATTAACACAATCTTCTTGCTCCACTACCCACCCCATCCCACCCACTTCTCTCTCTCTCTCAATTCTTCTTACGCCTCGCACTTACGTCTCGGGTAATGAGCACACCTTTCTTCGAACATCCTCTCAGAATCACAGTCTCTGCATACACATTGCTTGCAGCCCTGAAATAATAATAAAATACTCAGATCACACGACCAGGAATCACAGATCACGTGACCAGAGATCAAGATCATCAGATCCTCACATGAGCAGTGTATACAGCAGGCCCAGGAAGTGTCCGAGAGCAGGCAGACAAGTACTGACACAAGATAATACGGGAAAATAAAGAAGAGATTGCCGCAGGAAAATAACAGTTGGGGTTACAACTACAACACAGAGAGAAGTGGCCATGATAAGATAGCCTCTCACTCAGGCAACACAGAGAGAAGTGGCCATGATAAGACAGCCTCTCACTCAGGCAACACAGAGAGAAGTGGCCATGATAAGATAGCCTCTCACTCAGGCAACACAGTACATAAATAAACTCTTAGTGTAATATCTTTCAGACTTCCCGGATGTACCATTTCCTTCTTTACAGTGTCCATGTTAGAAACCAAAGGCCCAATCAATCACTGGCTTACCGAAATACATAAAAGCATCCAACACTTCATTTTCGTAGTGATAGTAGAAGTCAGGCTTCACAAAATCATTGATAATGTCTGCTGCTAAACTAGTGAGGATAATGCAGTAGATAAACCGGAAAGGAGAAGCTCCGAATAGATCCACTGGTCTGTGTGGGGAAAATGACCACAAATTAGAGACCTATCAAAACTGAGGCCAATTAGCTACAGCAAAGATGATGTCAGATATGAGAGATTGAGTGGAGAGAAGGGAGGGAGGATGAAGGGGAAAAGGAGGGGGGGGGGGGGGGGTTGAAGAGTTAATACATGGGGGGGGGGGGGGAGGTTGAAGAGTTAATACATGGGGGTGGGGGGGGGGGGGGGGTTGAAGAGTTAATACATGGGGGGGGGGGGGGCGGGGGGGGGGTTGAAGAGTTGGGGGGAGGGGGGTTGAAGAGTTATACAGGGGGGGGGGGGTGGGGTTGAAGAGTTAATACATGGGGGGAGGGGGGGGAGGTTAAGAGGTAATATACATGGGGGAGGGGGGGGGGGGAGGTTGAAGGAGTTAATACATGGATGATAGAACTTACATGGCTACATTCAAAAGATTGGATATAGACAAGTTCCAGCCTCGAATGATGTGTACTAAGTTGAAGAGAAGCACAACAAAGGCCTGAAAAACAACAACAACAACAAATGATTTAGTATATGCACTTATGTGTTCATTTATATATAATAATGCTATATATAATGTGTATGTATTATATATATATATATACAGTATATATATATTTGTCTCATGGTTAGTTCAAACTGTCCAATCAGATTTCTCAATTAGCTGTAAATAAATGTCATACAAACCTTCTAAAAGGCATACATTTTCTGTCCAAGATCTAAGGTACAGATTTTTTTGTGGGTTTTTTGTTTTTCATGCTAATAAACTGATTTTAAAGCCAAGATACAAGTCAGTCACTACTTGGTTTGATCTGTACAATATTTATACTATCCTCAGGCCTTCGACAGTGCCAATTCCACCACCTTGTGATGTAACCTATACCATATACATGTGTATATATACAATGTATATTTGTATATATATAACATTATGTAGCAAGGTAATTGGTGAAACAACCTCCCAACACAACTCAACTCACTGATGAGCACAGGGTGCTGGTGTTCAAGATGGTCCTTATATTGATCTCTGTGTCACAACTGTTGCTGCTGCATAACAACAACAAGGGCCCCTTGCATTATGGGAGCATCTTCTACATTTTAACCCTTCTAGTTACCTCATCTTGAATTGCCGGAGCACACTGCTGTTCTCTGGGAATGTCCATACAGACTCCAAGCTTAGGTGAGCCAATAAACTCATAGAACACGGATTCCTCTTCCAGATATTCGAAGCAGCAACGAAGAGAGTAAAGGATGATGCAACTTATCGCACATTTTATTTCTGCCCAGCCTTTTCGACACTAATATTTTGGCGGAAGGCTGTGCAATTAACTAGAAATAAATAAGTACGTGATACTTTACCATACAATTAACTTATGTTGACGATTTTTACCAACTGAACCCCTTGCCCACCTCAGGAATTTCGAGCATTTATTGTAGCCATACTCAGCTTGTTACAGGATTTTTATGTTCAGAGATGAAGGTCCTGGCTTTTAGCTATTCTTTTTACTTTACAAACTTAAAATTGTTTTAAATGGGTGTGTCTATTGGGCATAATTAGTACCTTTTACCTCTTCTTAATTTCTAGTTACGGCCCTGACTATGTATATACTGATTTGATATTATGAAATAATGTATGAAGGATGTATTCACACACACACACACGTCCACAAATATTTGTGAAAATTTTGAACGGTTGGTCATGTCAGAATGTCGTATTTGATATGACAGCGTAATTGTGAGCCTGTGAGTTGGCGCAACTGTGGATTGTGGATCAGAGTGTACGCCACCCACCATCGATTCCTGGCACGGCTGTTGATAGAACTTGGTCGAGATATACTCACACTGCTCTCTGTAACACACCACATGCCAAGAAAAAAAATTACAAGTACAGAACTAATTTAAAAAAATTTTTTTGTTGTTGTTATTTTAGCATACCATAGACACAGGTTGTAAGCACTGTTGTTGTTGGTTGTTGTTGTTTTTTTTTTTGCTGTTGTTGTTTGTTATGCGCCCATTTTCTTCCGGTTTTTATTACGCGCTCTAGGTGTCTTGTCTACTGCTGGTTGGTGAGCAGCCCCAGTTGTTAGTGCCACTCGCTGTTAAGTGTTCACTTCTTTTTTATTTTATTAAGTGCACATTTTTCTTACTGTTCTGAGTTATAAGTTGGGGCGCTTAACAACCCAAGTCTATGGTATGATGATCAGCTTAAAATATTCAAGACTTCAACATCTCGCCAATTAATTTATGAACAAAAGACAATTTTCGTCCCTACAGAAAATCTAATCTATCTACCTGGACTTACACCCTCCCACCACTCACCCTCCCACCACTCACCCTCCCACCACTCACCTTCCCACCACTCACCCTCCCACCACTCACCTTCCCACCACTCACCCTTCCCCACCACTCCCTCCTCACCACTCACCCTCCCACCACTCACCTCCCACCACGCACCTTCACCACCACCTGCCCCACGCACCCTCCCACCACGCACCCGCCCGGCACGCAACTCACCCGCCCACCACGCACCGCCCCACCACTCACCCGCCCACCACTCACCCGCCCACCACGCACCCCATCACGCACCCCGCACCCCCTCCACACTCACCCCCCACCATCGCAACTCCGCTTCCCACCACTTCACCTCCCCCCACTCTCACCCTCCCACCACTGCACCCTCACCACGACCCCCCTCACCCTCCCCCCCACGCACCCGCCCCACTCACCCTCCAACCACGCCCCTGCCCACCAGTCCCTCCCCCCCTCCCCTCCAGCACCTCACCCCCCGCCCCCCTCCCTCCACTCACCCTCCCTCCACTCACCCTCCCTCCACTCACCCTCCCTCACTCACCCTCCCACCACTCACCCTCCCATCACTCACCTTTCCACCACTCACCCTCCCGCCACTCACCCTCCCATCTGTCTACACAATATCTCCTCCTGTTGTTCTGATGTCTTCTATTCAACAGTGACGATGTCTCATTCACTGAAATATAGAATAATAATCACACAGGGAAGAGGCGTGGCTGCAGTTGATATAATGCCAACCTTTTGTTTCACGGTGGTTGAAGTGTTCGGGCGGAGGACTGCTCCATCTGATCATATCACGTTGCACAGACTTTTGAAGCAGCTCCACAAACACTCGCAGAACTGCGTTGCTGTGTGTGTACTCCAAGTAAATATACCCCACATACGTCCGATGACCTGGAGACAACCACACCTTTTATATACATGACCCTTTACCTTATGTTACGTGACTACTGTGATGCCACCATGACCCTATACCTCATGTTAAGTGACTATATACTGCCACCATGACCCTTTACTTCATGTTAAGCGACTACTGTGATGCTACCATGACCCTTTACCTTATGTTAAGTGACTACTGTGATGCCACCATGACCCTTTACCTCATGTTAAGTGACTACTGTGATGCCACCATGACCCTTTACCTCATGTTAAGTGACTACTGTGATGCTACCATGACCCTTTACCTTATGTTAAGTGACTACTGTGATGCTACCATGACCCTTTACCTTATGTTAAGTGACTACTGTGATGCCACCATGACCCTTTTCATGTTAAGTGACTACTGTGATGCTACCATGAGCCTTTACCTCATGTTAAGTGACTACTGTGATGCCACCATGACCCTTTACCTCATGTTAAGTGACTACTGTGATGCCACCATGACCCTTTACCTCATGTTAAGTGACTACTGTGATGCCACCATGACCCTTTACCTCATGTTAAGTGACTACTGTGATTCCACCATGACCCTTTACCCACTTTACCTCATGTTAAGTGACTACTGTGATGCCACCATGACCCTTTACCTCATGTTAAGTGACTACTGTGATGCCACCATGACCCTTTACCTCATGTTAAGTGACTACTGTGATGCCACCATGACACTCACTGAACGTCAGAAAACAAGAAGAATGAATTAAATAATGTCTAGTGTTAAGTATTAAAATTTATGGGCTAGCCACGTCTGGTTTAGTTTAAAACACGACGTTTCGATCGACATTGCTAATCTCAGGTGAAAATGCAACTACAACATGAGGTCCTTAAACTTAATACTTTATGAACTAAATATTAAAATTTATTTTTTTCCCAGCCCAATATTTGGTGGTCCATTGCACATGCTCACCAAAGTCCCATCCTTCCAGTCCCCTCATGTACACATCCCAGTCCAGTCTCAGGAACATGACCATGGTGAAGATGACACAACCCAGAACACGAAGCAGACCCATCACAAGAGCAAACATCACATTGAAGAAGACCAGGATGTAAGTCAGGAAGTAATACAATCCTCTGCAAGACACACATACAGGAAAGAGACAATCCACAATGAGAGAGAGAGAAAAATAAAAACAATTGAACATACTTGAAGCGTATCCCTATCAAATCACTGCCTTTGGAATCTGGAGCCAGGAAGATGTAGCGACACAAAAATATCTGTACGTAATGAAGAACTGAACCCCACATCATGGGAACCCTAAACACACACACACACACAGGTAATGCTGATGCTGCTGTCATCGTGGGGTGATAGCCCACTAATGCACACGTGCTACTGCCAACACGACGCGTGCTACAAACAGTGTGTGTGTTGGGTGCTCACATAAAGTATGACCACAAGTAGATGCCCTGAAAAGAATAGTTTTTGAAGAGGTAGTAGAAGAAGAGACCCAGGCTGAGTAGAGATGACATCATGAAGGAATAGAAGACCCAACCTACAGAAACACACTCTTCACTCAAGGGTTGGGTTTGATGATAATGACAAGCGAGCGAGACAGTATTAGAGACAGTATTAGAGCGAGACAGTATTAGAGACAGTATTAGAGACAGTATTAGAGACAGTATTAGAGACAGTATTAGAGACAGTATTAGAGACAGTATTAGAGACAGTATTAGAGTGAGACAGTATTAGAGACAGTATTAGAGACAGTATTAGAGACAATATTAGAGCGAGACAGTATTAGAGACAGTATTAGAGACAGTATTAGAGACAGTATTAGAGTGAGACAGTATTAGAGACAGTATTAGAGACAGTATTAGAGTGAGACAGTATTAGAGGTGGACAATGGAAAAATGGAGTATATATTATATACATGCATGGATGGTACGTATGACCAATAAATGTGTATGGTTGCCTTTTTAAAGAAAAACACAGCTTTATAGGCTTGACCCTAGTTTCTTCTGATACTACAGCATTAAGAAAGTCTTACAGGCTCCAAATTGTGAAATGATTCCTGTGAAACACTTGTTTTTCAAAAAATTATACAAAAAATAACTCTGGCCTTTTTTTTTTGTAGCTGAGAGCTTGTTCAAGAGTTACAGGTAATTCAGATAGTCAGAATGGCTTAAATTTGGTACTACAGAAGGTACAACTACTCAAGAAATTGAGGTAAAGTAATTCTGTATTCATTTGCTAAAATTAATGGTCAATGCTACATATATAGATTCCACATTTGTCATCATGAAGTATGGAAATAAATGCTTCTTCAGGTAAAATACATCCTATAACAATATAGTAGTTTTATGTAACCTAACTAGGCAGGCTTGCTCGCCATTTGTGCACAAGCACACCATTAGTGATAGTACAAAAATAATATCCAGACATAACTGAAGAAAAATGTTCAAGAACCAAGAGAGGTAATACACTGGGCTGGTAAACTCGACTTGTGAATTAAAGTGTGTTCTCTCAAAGAGTCCCACTGTGAATTACACCACCGTTGCAAAGCCACTTGACAGCTCATGCTCAATTCAATTTGAAACTTGTCCTTCCATTACACTTGGGGCAAACTAAGTCAACTTACACATGACAAGATATGCCAGTTGGAAGGAAGTGAACTTCATGTTTGCTGCCTGTGGAACAACAAGTAAAGAATGAGTAAAAAAAATACTCTACACAATACCATTAATAAGCCATCAATGCCCTCAGGAATGTCAGATCAGCAGCTGCTTTTTAATGGGAGTAAAGAAATAAAAACAAAGAGGTGCTTGGGTATGCTCAGCTTTTCATTCTTAAATGTGTGTGTGTGTGTGTGTGTGTGTGTGTGTGTGTGTGTGTGTGTGTGTGTGTGTGTGTGTGTGTGTGTGTGTGTGGGGTTAAGCATCAACAGCAGTGATTGGCTCAACTTGTATCTTAGTAACTGTGACTGGCCAGAGTCTGGGTTGGAAACCTTCAGAACTCACCAGTATGTATGGTTTGGAAGGAAGAGGTTCAGATGCCAACAGAAATCCCAGATCTCCCCTAGACGCTCGCACCAGGTGTTTACTGAAATAAGATAAAATAATGCAACCGACTTATATTAATTGAAATGACCCAGCACAACATTCCTAAGTTACAAATACTAAATAACTTCATGCACCAGTTGTTAGTTTTATCAACTTTAATTGTTCATACTATATTACAAAATAATAAAATGCTAGTTATAAAAACATAAGTTCTGAAGTAGTTAGCGATTTCAAAATGTCCAAGTTAGTGAAGTGGGTAAGGTAGTGAAGTGGGTAAGGTAGTGAAGTGGGTAAGGTAGTGAAGTGGGTAAGGTAGTGAAGTGGGTAAGGTAGTGAAGTGGGTAAGGTAGAGAAGTGGGTAAGGTAGAGAAGTGGGTAAGGTAGTGAAGTGGGTAAGGTAGAGAAGTGGGTAAGGTAGAGAAGTGGGTAAGGTAGAGAAGTGGGTAAGGTAGAGAAGTGGGTAAGGTAGAGAAGTGGGTAAGGTAGCGAAGTGGGTAAGGTAGCGAAGTGGGTAAGGTAGAGAAGTGGGTAAGGTAGAGAAGTGGGTAAGGTAGCGAAGTGGGTAAGGTAGCGAAGTGGGTAAGGTAGCGAAGTGGGTAAGGTAGCGAAGTGGGTAAGGTAGAGAAGTGGGTAAGGTAGCGAAGTGGGTAAGGTAGCGAAGTGGGTAAGGTAGCGAAGTGGGTAAGGTAGAGAAGTGGGTAAGGCAGAGAAGTGGGTAAGGCAGTGAAGTGGGTAAGGCAGTGAAGTGGGTAAGGCAGTGAAGTGGGTAAGGCAGAGAAGTGGGTAAGGCAGCGAAGTGGGTAAGGCAGCGAAGTGGGTAAGGCAGAGAAGTGGGTAAGGCAGCGAAGTGGGTAAGGCAGCGAAGTGGGTAAGGTAGAGAAGTGGGTAAGGTAGCGAAGTGGGTAAGGTAGCGAAGTGGGTAAGGTAGCGAAGTGGGTAAGGTAGAGAAGTGGGTAAGGTAGTGAAGTGGGTAAGGTAGTGAAGTGGGTAAGGTAGTGAAGTGGGTAAGGTAGTGAAGTGGGTAAGGTAGTGAAGTGGGTAAGGTAGTGAAGTGGGTAAGGTAGTGAAGTGGGTAAGGTAGTGAAGTGGGTAAGGTAGTATAGAGGATATTAAGTATAATGTATAATGATTATATTGAATGTCACTGACAATGGCCCTAGGCAGCCCAATGAATGCTAGGATTATGGTTGCACTGGCTGACAGATGTCTGAGCATCACCCTCCATCAACTGGGCAGAAGGGAATCTTGCAGCAGGTGGTAATTGCATGCAATGTGAGTTGGCTCACCGGCAGAAGAGAGCCATACACCACAAAACACAAAATAGAAGTAAACTTTGGAAGACAATCCCAAAGTGCTAGACTAGCACACAATCACCACAAGTTCATGTCTTATTGTACATATGACAGGAATGTGGTTGATACTGTGGGGAAAAACGATAAATATGGTTAATGTTCAGCAGTCCAGTGGTCACCCTGTACCAGCTGTACAATTTCAATCATTTGTCTGGGGAAGCCCAGACAGTCACTATATGCTCAAGTGTGTGGGATATATTTAGAACATAGCTAGGCACATGCAAACAGTTTGATTGGTCAGCTACGTGACTATACATAAGTAGTTTCACACCCGGCAGCATTTAGAAAGCGAGTAAATCGGATGCTTGTTGCTGTGCTCTAGGCTTCACCATCACAAACTTTTTTGCTTGTTTCTTTAGGTTTATCATGAATCGACAACGTCTCAAGATCTTTGGCCTCGAGTAGCGTCCGTGCTACACTGGAATGCCACAGCTCAGGGCCTCAGAGTCCTACAATCTAACTAGTATGCAGTACTTGTGGAGGAGCCTGGCCATACTTGTGGAGGAGCCTGGCCATACTTGTGGAGGAGCCTGGCCATACTTGTGGAGGAGCCTGGCCATACTTATACTAAAAGTTGTGAAGTCATAAAACATACGAACTCTTTTCTTTCCAGCTACAACAGCTGATCATACTGAGTTCAAAAGACATCAATGAGTATGTGCAGTAGCTATGGACACAGTTACATGATAGAGTCAGTCGCTCCAATGTGACATTATGCTGATAGGGGATAGACAGACAAGTGGATGACTACATTGGGTGGACAGAACACTTCCTCTCCTACTTGCTATTGTCTGAGATTGTAGCTATACAGGACAGAGAGTGACTTAACTCTCAATGTATACTGTATACAAACTAATTGTATATCCACTGATAGTTGCAACTGCTACGGTTGCCCTAACTGCGTACATACACACGTTTGTTTAGCTTGTAGCTGCTGTCTTGTTGTCCATTGTTCATCTGATGTTCCAGGCTATCACTGGCTTCACTAGGAAGTTGTGATATCTCTCATGTCAACACTAAAGATACCTAAAGTAGTACAACACTAACTGTAGATCTTAACTTCCTTCACGTGGATTGACATACGATACTTGCAGTTAGTAAGACTGGACTGAGGGAGCAATGGAGTAACTCGATGGATGAGTTGAAGGTAACTTATAGTCAGTCGCATTTGAAGGAGTGTTTGAGTGATGATAACCTGGGGCTACTGGCTCACCACACCCACCTGTTATCTATAACACATCATGGCTGCCTTGGGACTGCAATATCGAAGTTAAAAGTTGTGAAGAAATATTCCATAATCAGCATGCTACAATACCTGCCACTTCCACTGCCTAGCCACTCCCCCTGTCCTATCACTTACTGCACGTTCTGCACCAGATACATTGTGAAGAATGCACAGAGACCTAATCCAATACACGTTCCAAATGGCACAATAACTGCAGACAAGAAGACAGACAATTGTGAGTATCACCACACACACACACACAAACACACACACACACACACACACACACACAAACACACTACATCACTCACTAAGCATTGCAGTGGTGAGGCTGTTGGCATCGTAGTAGAAGTTGTCAAAGAAGTGGGCGTGGCTGGGCAAGATGTTCTTCAGTAGTTCCACAGTGATGTTGAAGGACTTGACCCAATCAATGAAATCATAAGCCAGCTCTACCTCACGAGTGACTGCTTGGATGCAGAGCTAAACAATAACAACAACAACAACAATATCAGTTGCTATGGCATTATCTCCCATTTCTTCTCACTGATACACAAATCTCATCACACGTCTCCTAACTAAAATTTAAAAACAAGATTGAATGACGAGTGGTAAATTTCAAAATTTTTTTTAGAAGGTTGGCAAAGATAACTACTGTACTAAGTTATGCTATCTGCTTTGTTCTCAGCTGTGTTCTCTCTCTAATACCAGCTATTTAATAAGGGTGGCTGCATATAGCAACACACACTGCCTTTAACCCTACCTCAAATAATTCCCCCGCCAAGGCCCGCTATTATTATAAAATGTGCTCGTTAACAGACTAAGATAATTCTCTGTGAAATTTTTATTTAGCTAATTTAACATTTCACAATTTCTTCTTAACCGCCTCATGTTCTTTTTATCTTTATAAAGTTTTTAAAATGATACATAATTAAAAGAAAATTTGGCTTCACCAGGGATTGAACCGTTTGATTCTGTATTGATTACAAATGCCTGCTGAAGAGATAGAATGCATTTATTGAGAAAACAAAGGCTGAGAAAGAAATGGTGAAATGTTTTACTCTTGCTTTTGAATATATTGTACCTGTTGTTTATTCATAGAAAGGCTCCCTCCCTCCCTCCCTCCCTCCCTCCCTCCCTTGTGTTCATACTGCACTTACATTCCCTCTTAGAATAATCTAGTAGCAAAAAATAATCTGTTAGTCGATTCTATTGGGTTGTGATTATAGGGGCATACCCACAATGTAATAGGTAAGTGTATCACACAGCTGTACACAAATCCTTGCCATTCAGACTCTGTGGCATAGGAAAGGGGGAGGGGAGGGGGGCTCCGGGGGCTGAAGCCTCCCCATAATTTTTGGGGGGACAATCTAAAACTGATTTCTCACATGAATACCGGAAAACTACACATCACATCCCCTGGAGCCCCACCCCCCCCCCCCATACCGATACATCTTCCTACACCACTCATATAGCTATTACTGAGTCTTTCAAATTACGAGCATGCTCATGACTAACTTAAGAATTATGTTCTTTCATTAATTAAACTTTATGGGATGCATCATCCCCTGAGGGAGTGGAGAAACGGAAGTCATCCTTCCTCTAGTTCTTCCTACTGGTGGACTGCCACAAGCTATAAAACTAAACCTTAGCTAACATGATCTAAATATACATGCATATTCTCATTTAGTTGTTTGCATATTAAATTTAGCTATAAAATTAGAAATGATTAACTACAAGCAGAGTGGCAGGCCTGGAGGATAGCACTCTTATCTTGAGTACACCTCTATCCTGACAAAACCCAAAAAACTACATATGGCTAGAGTTGGAGTCAGAAGTTTGTTACTAAGTTACCTGATAAAGAACTGCCCAGGCCATGCAGATGGAGGCAAGAAAAGATAACGGATAATGGAACCCTAAACAGACAAACAAATAGACAAACAAACACTGTTAGAATGATAAGTTTTTGTTTGTTTGTTGTTGTTTTTTGCACACAGGCATTATCAGGTTCTTACCAAACTCTAAAGGAAGGACATAATGGAGACCGTGGTATATGTAGCTGACGAGGGACCATCGCTTCAACGCCAGCTTCTTCTTAAACTTGTAATGACTGCAAGCATCACAGGACAAGATGGAAACATGCGCACACAACACACATGCACACACATGTAGCTCTACATGCAATGACCACCGCCATCACATGGATTAGACAAGATGTAGCACTCAATACACACCATAACAAACACTGACAACCTCTTAGTTGTAGACATGCACACACACGTATGCACAACCATACACATGCACACATGCTGTGATTGTTTTATGGAAAAACTGAGAAAATAGGGAAAAGCGACAAGAGAGAAGATATAGTGTGGCCAGTTTTACAAATTAATTGTTAAGGTCGCTATTGCGAGTTGAATCTCCACAACACACGTGCATGAAACCTCATGTCTTTAATATTGAATGTACTATCAATTAGAACCGCCACACCTCCACATACATGTGTTCAGATCCAAGTCATAGATATTGCACAGTAAGAGGACTACACAAAATAAGAAGAGCTATTTAAAAATAACTCCGTCACAGTGTCTGCTCCAGCCTCAATCCTCCATCATGTGATATCCTCCATCATGTGATATCCCTTACCTCATAACCAATTAAGCAAGTCTTCTTAAATGCAACACAATATGGTATTCAATTCTTCAGTGTGACTTTGCAGACGATTTATCACGTCAACTTAGTAGACATATGAGGCTGGAGGTCAGTGTTCCACTAACCCTACCATCTCCTCAAACAAAAGATGCCATCAGTTGCCCAACAACATATGGCCATTACGAACCGCATGTGCTCCGTGGGGGAATACATGAAACACATGCGCTCCTGGGGAAGTGCTGTGTGGTAAAGGCACATGCTGGGCTGTGCAGGTGCACTGTTTCACCGTACCATGGCAACATAAATGAATACGATCAAGGCACTACTCTCACACAACAGTGGCCTGTGATCACGCTCATGTCAACCTGTTGTTATCTAACTTTACATAATAAAAAAAATCACCCCTTATCAATAAATATCACCTCACCAGTATCAGCAGCATATGGGTTCTTACCTTCTCAGCAGCCACTTCACCCTGTCTCTGAAGCCGCTGAAGGGATCCTGGAATAAATAAAACATGAAACAATAATTGCAATTTTTCTCCGTCTGAAAGTTTTAATTAACAATATTATTAGCTGTTAGAATGAGAAAATGTGCTATTATTATAATTATTACAGCCAAAAATGACTAAATCAACATGAAACAAATAATAAATAAATAAAAAACACACAAAGTACCCAGGAGGATCAGCTACACTTTCAAAATGAATTCCAGAAAGCAACATCATTGGATTGAGTTGTGTGCAAAATAACCCGCCCACTTAGAGCCACACTCACTGGCTCCTTGCTCTTTATCCTCAGCAGGAACTTGACAAGACTTTTGAAGGCACAGCAGAAGTACCACATCATAAGCCAGGCATAGCCCACGTACACTGGCACTTTAACTGCCAGGGAAATGGAGTACTAAAGCAACACCAAAATAAATACATGTTTGAAAACATTAAACAACCAGTAGAAGGAAGTTCACAAACCCACTACAAACTACCATGTGGATAAGGTTGCTGAAACAGAAAACTAATAAGTTTAGATATGGGGAAAAAGACTATTAGTGAAACTGGTAGATGCTTGACTACTTTCCAGCTCTGTCCTAGCCAGGGAGGGGGGGGAGGAAGGAGTGGTGAGTATATGGAAATCGCTCTCACACTAATATATCATGTACTTAGCAATGTTTCAAGGCATTAGCTTCCTGGCACTAATTTTTTTTTTTTTTTTTTTGCTTAGTGGGTAATAATGCATTAGCACCACTCACATCACATGTTCTCCACTTACAACCTCCTGTTACTGATTAACACATTTACTAATTGGCTAAGTTGTGGGCTAAAAACAATTTTCTTAGATTTTAGGGGGGGGGGGGCAGAATTCATTTATTTAGATTTTAGGAAGGGCAATATGAGTCTGTAGTGCATAAGATAACTCTTGTAGTGCCTAGAAACATATACTAAACTCTTGTCATGATTGCCAACTGATTCCTCATGTCCCCCTCATATGACACCTCCTCATTTTCTTTCCCCCTTACATTTGTAAGAGAAAGTTGTCCTCTGTGAGAGCAGCCTTGTAAGATAAGAACTTCTCTGAAAATATTGTAGCCAGCCCTAAAACAGACATAGAACAAGTCAACTATAACTACCGCTGATATAGAGAAGTCAAACCCAACTCCAGCAAGCTCATGAGCACTGCTGAGGACTCACATGAGAGAAGTGCAAATGAAGCCAGTAAGATATGAGAGTGTTGGAAGTCCAGAGTGGACACAAGCCAGCACTGGGAAATAGAACAGTGCTTGCCTCAGGAAGGTGACACATGGAGACACAACTGGCAGGGTAGATAGGGAGGGGATGGGAGGACAAGGGGGGGGGGGGGGGGGGGGGGGGGGGTAAATTTAGTGACATGGTAAAAAAAAATTGGTGACTCACTGAACACAGCTGCTGCATTCAGCAGGCCGTTGTCATTGTAATGATATGTCAGGTCTTTGTTTAGGTAATCCTGGATGGAGTCTGTTGCCCACAGAGTGAGGATCAGGCAATGAGTGAGTCTGTGATGATGAGACTGCTGGAAATCTAAGGCTCTACATAAGGATACCCATATGCACTATTAATTCTTTGTAGAGCCAGATATTTAACCCTCAGCGCGCATGCGCCCGGAGGGTTACAGTAGTCATCCTGTCTGTGTGTCATTCAGTCATTCATTCATTCATTCATTCATTCATTCATTCATTCAACAAAGGATCTCGAAGACGACGGCCTTCCAGGCTCTGAAACGATGTAGAGATAGAGAAATTTACAAAGTAAGTCCCTTTAATATGCTAGAATTTTTTGTTTCGACTTAGTTTTCAAGAAAAAGCTAGTCGATTGTAGCCGTTCGTCGTACGATCGTTGTGCTACTGCGCTACCAGTAACTCCCCTTTACCGCACGTTATAATCACGTGAGCTGAAAATTGCAGCTAGAGAATGGCGGGTTGGCTTGTAGTACTACTGCAGTTGCAATTGTCGCACTTCATGCGTGTAAGGGGGCTCTAGAGTCGAGTTATATACCGTTGAGCTGATCTATTTTAACCTAGAGGCGTTCCCTTCGCTCTGTTGTTTGCTTCTTTCTTTGTATCGCCGTAAGTAGTAACTGTCTGTGTCTAAATGCTAAAGGTTTGAAATAATTTTTTAACAGAAGTTCGCTTCTACTGCTGATCTCTGGTGGACATACGCTGAGGGTTCGCACCTCCTGGTGCTTCATAATATCAGTTTTAATGAGCTTACGGTACAGGAAAAAATTCCAAAACTCTCCATGACAGTTTCTTCAAGGACAAAATCTTTATTAAGTTCAACAGAAGAATGGCACCAGCCTATGTCACCACAAAATGGCATAGCTATAGCTGACAATATAATATGATATAGCTTACAGATGTTGCAAGCAGAGCTGTATGAAGGTCATCTCCATAGTCCCTTAACTCCAAACATCTTTAAATAACAACAACAAATGACAATGAAGAAAATGAAAGTTAGTATTAAACTATAGCAAAGGGATCTCTCTCACTTTGAAGAAGAAGAGTTAGTAACATCTATGAAGGGAACTCTCCGGATAGGAATTACGCTTCCCATCGAGTTGCAAGCATTTCCCTTCAGCCCCTCACCGAAATGGCATTTTATAAGATCAGCAGTGTGTTACGTAATAAGAAGCAGGTGTGGTCGGGAGAGTAACGGCGCCGCCCAGCCGGTAATTAATTCAGCCCAAAAGGCTCTTCTTGTTAGGTGCAGGCCGAAAGCCGCTTAGCGCGTGGTCTTTGCAGAGTGATGTCATTGTATCAATTTAAATGTTGGGATTCCCCTATTCACTCATTAAGCTGTGTGTCTTATCGATCTGAAGAGAAGAGGCTGTGGTGGGATGGCGGAGTCACTACAACGAGCGGAGTGTGTATGGCTTGTGCCAGTCAGTGACGTGTCTACGCTTTAGGTATGTCAAGTGTTGTGTACATGACAGGAATAAAAAAAAAATCACAAATGTGTTGGATTAAACTAGGGCATATACTGTGTAGTGACAAGACTGAGTAAAGTACAAAACAATAGCACTAAAACTAATTTTGACAGAATGGCTTGTGTCAAGTTTATTGCACTTGTAAAGTGATTAAATTTCCATGTGATATCTCTTGCTGTATATGTGTCCGGATTGCTGGCATATGTACCTAGAAATATTCATAAAATAATATTAATCAACATGAGGTTGACGATGATCTTACTTGAGAAAATAGCATAGGTGTTTTCAGTACTTTGCATCTAGCATACTGCAAATACAGGAGTTTGTGACACTTTCTTGATACTATAACATTTACTTACCATGCAGACGAATACTCCACAGTCGTAACTGTTCATTTGTTGTGGTATTCCCTGTTGTATAAAAGTTATGATGTGATGACATACTATTAATACCTGTTGTAACATTACCTTCACTGATGATACATTCCATGACCGTGATTTTATTGCATCATCTTCGCTTTCTTCCCAGTTCAAGAAGCTTCTATATAACAGTCATTACATGTGCATGCAGCTTAAAGCCAGAGAGAGAGAGAGAGAGTATTTACCTGATGAGGCATAAGCATTTTCCATTTTCTTGTTGCATGGAGTCGTAATATTCAATAGTATCTGATCCAGGATTAACAAAAACAACTGCCCAGTGAGCACCAAGGTGAATGGGAATTAGTACCATTTGTGCATGGAATAAGTCAACCTACATTGAGTTATTTAAAAAAAAAAAAAAAAAAAAAAGAGCAACTACCAAAAAACAACTGTTTATTAATTTGTGACATTGAACTTACTTTCTTGGTCCATCTACTCATTTTATTGAATCCCACATTTGCCATTTTTGTGTAGAAGTGGCAGCTAAAAGCATGTATGCAGCCCTCATTCTCAGTGTTGTATGTGTCAATGAGTAGCTTGAAGTAACGATCTATAATCTGTTAGAAAAATACAGATGTGTTTACAAATTTGGACCTACTTCCGGTGCACCAATACATCCCATAAATTAATATTTTGTTTGGCTAGCCTAACTCTTTTCTTATGCTACTATTTATCTGCACACCAACTTATTATGTAACGTGTTTTCTTGCCATTACACTGTCATCTATAAATGGGCATAGTTCTGAATATTGTTAATAAAGTACACCACATTGTTTTGTATTACTTACCCTATCATTGAGCCACCTGGAGGGAAGAAGTGTTTCAATGTCTTGTTTAGTGCACACGATTGACACTGCATTAGTGGACAATTCACATCTCCTTAGCAAACACTTCTGTTTCTTTTTACCCTTGCCACCAAATTTCGGCATGTCCAAACACATCTTACATTTGCCGCAGTTTTGTTTAGTACATCCAGCACAATCACATGACGAGACACCACTTTGTTTCCTTGTTGCATTACCTGAAGTGTATAAAAATATGTGTAAGTATGTTGACACAAGTTAATAACAATTATCACTTGTTGTTGTTTTTTTGAAAATTTTAATAATTTTGATGTTGTTTTCTGCTTTCATTTTGCATTAATAAGTGCAATTCTAAACAGTTAATATGACTTGCTAAAGTATTTATTTGGATTTATTTAATGCCCAATGAGTGAGGTTTCATAATGCCATTAACAAAAAAAAAAAAAAATCTAGTTTTCCTCGACGTGGTAATTTACATAAGTTTATTACTACGTATATTGATGTCAATTGACTTTCAACATTCTAATATTATTACCAATCGCGGCACAAATAGTTGCTTGAGCTATAAGGTAGTTCATGTATTGTTGGGACATTTCACTGGCTATGAATAACGAAGCATGTTTGAGTAATCAAAAAAAAAATCACATTGGCTTTTTCCATGTCCCATTCTTCCCACTGGGCAGAAACCATATTTAATTTATTTGGCCCTTTTTCGTACTCTTTCTTATCTGCTCATCTTGTATTCTCTTCTTTAGTTCTGGAATTGAAAGATCAGAGATGGTGGGATCCAGCTTTACAAAGCGAGAGACTCTAAAAATTCCTTCTTATCACTGTTTTGAAGTAATCATTTTTCGAGAAAAAAAATTAATTAAAAATATAGATTTAACTAGCTGAGTGGAGCCATTGAGAAATCTTATGTAACAATTTGTTGAACCTGAGTGACGTCCAAAATTTTAGGTGGCAAAATGTAAAACCTTGTTAATTATTAGTTAGTATGTCTCATTTGTTTGTTTGATGCTAAATATTCTCATTATTTTTTTAAATCTGCCCAACAAACATACGTAGGTAAAAAATAATTACCCTGGGGGTTGAAGTGATGTTTGTACTGAATTCACGTACCTTTTCGTAGCACTCTTGTTGCTTTTATGAATTTTTCTCTGTTTATCTGTGATATTTGTCTTGGAAAGCACTTTTTTCTAATTTTTTTTTTCTTGAGTTTAGGTCGGCCAACTATAATATTGCATCCCTTTAGTAATGGTTCTTTCATGACCTTTGCCCTACCAGTTGTTGTTCGGACTTTCCTAGTGGATGCTTGGTGTTTAATACTGGTTCGGTGAAAGTGTTTACTAGTTTTCTTGAAATCTTCCACTCCAGCCTTTTCAATTGCAGTAATAATTGGAGGAAGATTGTCTTGTGTTGATGTTGCTGATGTTGCTAGTGTATTTCTGGCTGCTTCACAGTGTGCTAACGCATTTTCAAGAGCTGTAACGTCGCTAGTAAAAAAAGCTAGTGTTCGACATCTGGCCACTGTCTCCTCAATATTTTTTTGTAGCCTGTATATCACATTGGCGGTTGTCTTAGTTTTTCCAGGCAGCTCTTGACTGTTACTATTGGTGGTAACTGTGACTAGTGGCGAGTTAGTGCTGATATCATTAGTGGGTGGTTCACTAATGGTGTCAAGAACCATGTGATTAGATTCTGTCAAACTTGCGGGCAAGTCGTTCCAACTCCATGATGGGTAGTGGTGAAATATTGCGAAGAAATGTTTGCATGGAGTGTGACTCGACTCAAATGCCGGACAAGTACACTTCCCACTTGTGACATTTATGCTCCATATATTTGTGCCTTTTGACTTGATTTCAAATATTCCTCTTTGAACTTCATGAATATCTTTTTTGGTGATAAGTTTTGCTCGTTCAATATTGAGCATGCAGAGGCTCTGTATTTTGTTAGGTCTTCCTTCTAAATACAACGGTATGTCATAACGTGGTTTACGATAGGCTTGAGTCTGTTTAATGATGGACTGCATGTAGTTGCTCTCTAGTTCAGGGAATGCGACCTCAGTCAGAATTTGCACAAATGCATGCACGGTTGTATCTTGTCGAAGTGGAAGGTACCTTCGTCGTAGCACATTGTTAAATGCTTCTGTGATATTATTGGTGTCCACTTGATTATGAAAGCTTTGCCGGCAATAGTGGGCCCATAGCTAAACACAAAGAACATTTACACCCATTTTCATTAATTATCCTATCATATTGTGTTCTTCGGTATGGGCATATACAATAATGTACATATAATAGTTGTTTTTATTTGGGCTCTTTGGGACCAAAGGATGCCTACAACTCTGATAGTGCCTGTATCTCATTAAATCAATATTGTATTTTAAAATAATTTTGCTGGGAAGGGTCACTAAATGCTTAAATCACCCACTCATTTACCCTGCTTTAGCTGCCTAAATAATAGAATTGCTCTAAAGTTTGGAGTGTGAATTAGAGAGGTTTCACTGTACAGTACAAAGTTAAATAGTTGACTGTCAGTTATTTAAAAGGGTCTGTCAACCAAACACTCAAAATATATTAGCAGCATGAGCGAGCATAAAATTGCATCTTTTAGGTAGTGTTCTACTAAACTTTTTATTATGTTGTTCAGTAATCTGAGCACTTCACTTATCTGACACCACCCGGCTTGGCAAAGCCAGAGCAACCACTAGAGCTGGTAGGGTTTAGCCCCACCACTCTGAATGTCGGACAAGTTGAAAAAACAGTTATACAGCCACATTATTATTTTTTCTTAATAATATAGCAAATTATTAAGTAGCATGTAAATTGGCACCAGCACTGAAAATGAGCGTGTTCCATGCCTGCCTGGACCCAATTCTACTGCATATGGTTTAAATATTTGTATACGTTCCGTTTTGTTTTTCTGTTTTTTTTTGTTTTGTTTTTTTTTTCAAAAGCCTGCATACCGTATAGCCAGAATTATTGATGGGATTTATATTTTACTATTTGCCATTGAGATGCTATAGACGGATTTAAGTTTGGTTATACACTGAGATCAGGTAGCTTCAATCGTCAAGAGGAACATTGTTGACTATTTATTTATTGGCTATTTAGGACCAAAACCGCCACATCACCAAATTAAATTCTTTGTCAATATTTCCGGCTATACGGTAGTGCATATACATAGTACACATATGTATAGTGATTATCCACTGGAAATCCAGGTGAAGCCAATTAATCAGTATTGTTAAAGGATTAACAAGTGCTAAAAGAGCCTAAGAGGAATAGTTTAGTGCCATGAATATGTCAGTGTCGGTTGAAGCTTATCACTCAACCGAGTGCAGCTTAGAAAAACATGTTGGGGCTGCATAATACAAGCTATTCTCATGAACAGACTCATATACTGACTATATATACTTCCATAACTTGCTTACTTCAGTGCAGCTGAGCCATTCATTATCCAGGTAGTTTTGAAGTTTCAAATTGTCTTTGTACCAATTCTGAGCCTTTATAATACAAAGAACTTCGTCAAACTGGGTCTCTGTATTCAGTATAAATATTGGCATTACATAGATATAAAATTTAGTTATCTAGCTCTGAACTTGTTTCTCATTCATGGCTTGCTTTTGTAAAAAGTTCACAAACTGATGCGTCTAACTTAATGGAAGTTTGAAATTTCGGCCTAAATAAATTTTTTTTTGGTACACATGTTGTAGTTACCCCAGCCAAAAATCTGGTATAAATCCCTGAATAACAATATTATTATTATGATGATGATTATGATTATAATTATATGATTATAATTATTATGATTATGACAATTATTATTATGATTATTATGATTATTGTTATTATTATTATAGTTCTTACTTGACAGCTTTGCCTGTCCTGCCACTATGGTGTATATCCCTGATTTTTTTAGGTATTCCATGCTATTTGAAACATTAGCTTTTTTACTCACATGTCTTTTTTTCTTGCGATTGCTATTCTTAGAATTAGAAGTGTGATACGGTAAAATATTCACAAAAGGTGTCATAAAGCTTGCCTGCCCCCTCCCCCCCCCCCTACAATCTCGAAAATTACATTTTGCCCCCCTCTCCCCCAGCTTTATTTTCTGTATGCAGCATAGTTGCTAGGTAATTTTCTCTTTTGTTGATTTATTATGATTTGTTATAACTTTTCTTGTGCCTGATAAAGATTTACCGGTGAAAGGGTTATATGTGAGTCGGATTGTTTTAACCATGTTCTACTGTCTGTAGTCATTATAAATTGCTCTTTAGAATGGTTGTATTGCAGGCTCTTGACAGAAGCTATAGTATACATTTTTGTTTTACCGAATTGTGGTATTGTAAAATAAGAGGAAAAAAATATTTTGGTCAGAAATCTGTCAGTGGAGGGATTAAATAATTAGTGATCAGATTTAGGAAATGGATTTTAATGAAAAATTACCAAGTTGTTGCTCTATTTTCAGATGGTAACTGTATGCTGTGAATTTAGTTTGCTTAGTTTTTTGATAATACGTTTGTCTATCACATGTAGTCCTGACCATTGTATGTAAAACTTACTTGATGTGGAATACGCTAAACTTTTAAGATGTTCGAGAATTTCATTTCTGTGTTGATATTGTACGCCATCATGCCTTTATTCACCCATCTTTCCCAGGCTTGTGCTCGATGGAAATCGCACAAAAGACGAATGGTTGATGGAAATACTGTTTTTATGGCATTAAGCTCAGCATCACTCTTGTCCGTCATTGAATATTTAGGTGACCACTCAGGATTCCATTGCTCGAGAATGCTGAGACCTTCAGTGATCATGTCCTCATTCTCATGTTGAGGAATGATGGTTGCAATGACCATGCCAGTTCCAATGGATGTTCTTACGGTCAGAAAAAAGCAAGGAAATCCGTATTTAGTTGTGCGATAAATTGCATCCATTAGTGTTATGCTGTTGCCATACTTCTTCATATGATCCTTTTGGCTATTTGTTTGTAGAACTAAGAGAAATGAATTTTCAACACTACTTGTGGTGGTGCTGTTGTGGTCAGTAGCTGAATAGTTATGTGGTGAAAGATCCTCGGGAGGTGAAAGGTCCTCGGGAGTGCTTCTGTTACACACAGTCATAAGAATGTCATACTTAGAGATGTATTATACTGGTACATATATATTTTCAAGGGTTGAAAGCGAGAAAATAATGCACATAAATAAAGTATTATATACCCATAAATGTCATGTCGCATTTAGTACTGTCTGTTGATTGTAATGAACTTAATGAAACACGTAATTTTGTTTTAAATTTTTCTCTTGTGAGCTGAAGGGTAGTACTCCAAGTTCTACCAAATCCTCCTTCCTGTTAGAATGTAATGTTTGTTTGTATGCCCCCTCAAAATTAACATTATCTAATTTCTCCCCCCCCCTTGGTGAAAAGCTGAAAGGAACCCAGATTAAGTACTATGAATGCTTCAATTGCTTATGGAATCAATCTAATTAGTGGACTAGAGGCACCTAGCAATAGCTTTGAACTTCCACAACTTAAAACTGTTTCATTATTAATGGATGATGTCAAAAATGTGGCCGCAAACTCTTAACATCCTAAGAGAAACAGTATTTTGTTGTTGTTGTTATTTCGTGTATATTTCCATTTCCAATATAGCTATTTAACCCTATTATATTAGACAATAAATGAAAAATAATTTTAAAAAAATAGCACTTGTGTTGCTGTGTTTGCGTAGGAGGAGTAAACACATAAGTTATGGGAAGTGGGTAGTTTGTAGTGGGGAAAAGGTCTTGCTATAGATAGGGTTACATTTTGCCTATGAGGAGGGAGGAGGCATTTGTTAGGCAAGGTGATTAGTAAACTGACGGTGTGAGTGCGAAGGAAGTAACTTTTTGTACAGGAAAGGGAACTGTTTGATTGGGGGGTGAAAATGAGATTCTGGGTTTCCTTTATTGTGTTAGTTCTTACGTTTCAACTTCGTTATCTTCAAAATCTTGGTATTTTCGAAGGAAATATTGAAACTGGTTGTCTCTTTTGACTTCATCATGTAAAAGTATTTCAAGGGCATCTTGGTCAAAAGTGTTTTTTCTGATTTTGTTGATGACTCCCTTTGTTATATTTCTTAGGTCCTGGGTGGTTGGGTAGTAGCGACGATCAAACTCATTGGGCATTTCCTCAAGTATGCCATTTTTCATATGCTTTGGAATCACCTCTCTGTGTACCCATTCTTTGAGTGACAATTTTAGGCTGATTTGGTTTAAATGGCTGTTGCAAACCAAGGATTCTATCCTTTCAGCTATCTCTGGGAGAGGTTGGTATGCATGCATGTCAGCAAGAGACTTGAATGAATGCCCGTTGTGAGCTGTTGCTAAAGGAAAATGTATATGAAGAATAGCTGTGTGTTCTAGCTTAAGTAGTCTGACATTCAGTGTTGCTTGATATCCACTTATTCTAGATCCTGGGGCAATTCTTGGATTTTTAGAGGTGTTAGTTTTATGACGTGGGTTCCCTCCTCGAAAACAAGTGTACTGTTGCCTCCAGCTAACTTTATACGTAAAGATGTCTGTCCCTTTCATTAGCATTCCACAGTTAGATTCCTTGTTTTTGTTACTACTAGTAGATAACTTGAGAATGGCCCCTGTTTGATTTTCAAAGCATTTTCTCCATAGCTCCCACTTATCAGCAGTGTAATTCAGTAAAAAACCTTCACCATAGTCCTGGGGACATTGGAGCCCAAGATGGGAAATACTGCATGTGGGATCGGTTTCAATGTTAGTATTATGTGTTGTGAAGGTAACTGATGACAAATCAAAGTAACATGATGGCACTTTATCACTTTTCTGCAGATTCCTCGTCATCCAGTATGCACCTTCCTCCAGATGGCCAAGTGTTATGCGACAGTGAGTGGCTGAGAGAGCCTGTTCAAAGCAAGAACAACATGGTGCTGCCTGCTGTTCATGGTGACTGTGCTGGATGCGGCAATACTTCGTACTTTTTTTGGACTTAAAACAAGAATCACACCTGCCTAAAACTTTACCATGAAAAAAAAAATTTAAATGTAATTTATCTTATGTTTAAACTAATCATACCTTGTACATCATTCATTTTCATTGATTCCATATGGCCAGGCGAACCGCACACGTTAAACGCGCGTGCTATAAATGACGATCATTACCGGACGAAGTTATTAAAGTTGTGCATAATATTGATATGCGACCATTACCACACAGCAGACTAGAGCCACGCCTGCTAAACTGTCACGTGATTTCCAGGAACTTAAACGCGCGTGCAAGCGACTTTAGGCCTGCACCTAACAGGAGCCTAATTCAAAAGGTTGTGACTAAAACACGGACCGTAGTGGGACGATTCAGCATCATCAGTGATATTTATTGGCGAGTGAGCGTAGCGTAGCGAGCGAGACAGTATTATGGGTGGATAATGCAAAATCGGGTATATTATATGGATGGATGTACGTGTATGCCCTTTAAACGCTGCGAGCTTGTTCATCAGTTACTGGCAAATTGAGGTAGTCAGAATGGCTTCAATTGGATACTACAGAAGTTACCACTGTCAGAATACCGTATAACAATGCTGAGGAAGCTGACCATTACTAGAGGAAAACTGAGGTAAGTACTTAATTCCATATTTGTAAGTTAAAATTACAAAAAATAACTCTGGCCTTTCTTTTTTATAGTTGGGTTGAGAGCATGTTTTCAAAAGAGACTGGTAATTCGGTTTGATACTACTACAGAAGTTACTACTACTCAAGAAAATGAGGTAAGAAAGTAATTTTGTATTTGTTTGCTAAAATTAATTGTCTTTTGTTTTATAGCTGAGAGCTTGATGTCAAGAATTACTGGTAATTGAGATAGTCAAAATAGCTTAAATTTGTAACTACAGAAGTTACCAATACTCAGGAAATTGAAGCAAGTAGTAATTCCATATTTGTTGGCTAATATTACAAAAATAATGCTGGCCTGTTTATTTTGTAGCTGAGAGCTTGTTCAAGAATGGCTGGTAATTGAGATAGTCAGAATTGCTCAAGTCTAATACTACAGAAGTTAAATTTGGTATTCTGTGTTTGCTACTGCTATATATACTGTTCTGCATGAATTAAGCTAAAATATAAATTCTGTAGTAACAATACTGAGGCTCGCTCGCCATTTGTGCTCAAGCACACCACTAGTATATATATATGTTTGGACGTACGTATGTCATTTTGTACTTTGACCCTCCGTATTTTTGTGTTCGCTCGGCGTTCAACCCCGTCCCAAACTTTACTAAACAGAATCCTCTGGTTTAGCAACCATTACCCATATCACCTTAGAAATTGAATTGTTTACCGCTTTGAATTGTTTTGCGGGTGCAGTTAAAACGCAAAACCTTATGGGAGCTCCATTTCTATTCGAGTTAGTGGTGGTGGTAAGTTAATACGCTATTTGTCACAGTTATAAGCCCTACTCAACAGCATTTACTTGAAAATTCATTGTCCACTAGACGAACCACGAAGGTAAGTCTTGGCGTAGGTATGTTCAGTTATGTGAAAGTATTGTACGTTACAACTACTATTAAGAATATCACAAAGAAAATTTTAAATAACGTGACTTGATTTTGTTGCTTCTTTTTCAATTCAAACAGTTGCGGGGAGCGGTTACAATGGCATTGAATCCCCTTTACTGCATATACATACTTAATTTAAAAACTCGACTTTATTTTAGTAGCTTGAGTGTTAGTTGTTAAAATCAATCATTTAACAATAGTGCGTATTTTTGTGTTCGCTCGGCGTAACTTTTTTGTGTTTTTTGGTCAGTGATTCTCTCTAAATATATTAATATGTCTACAATACCTGATCACATAGGATTTTACAGATTTAGTGTAGTTTAAGGCTCGCTCGCCATTTGTGCTCAAGCACACCACTAGTAGTTTCCCAGTGATAAGTGTTCCTCTCGTAAGCTCTGCTAATTCATGCGAAAATACTTCATCAAGTCAATTATCTATAAGTTTGCTAAGAAATCTATTCAGATATAATTAAAAATGTTTATTTCAATAACCAGCTTGTTCTGAATGAGACCAACTACGTCAGTAGATATAGAACTCATACAGCTAGCTTAAAAGAATACAATTGAAATAGTGATATAAATGTTATTTTATGAATTAGTGGTGAATAATTCAATAAAAGTTTTAGTTGCTTCATTATTACATATTTCCCTGGTAGTTTCAACACTGATGTGAAATCTCTTGCTGATAATAAGAACCATTGCCTGTAAAATAAGTATAACATCATGATATCATTCACAGATATCTGTTCAGATGCTTATTTGTATACTTGACATCTTACCTCAGGCCAAAGTATATATGGAGCAATGTGTAGACCTGTGATAGTTCTTTTTCCTTGAACATCATATTGAAGAGCTCTTAAATATAAATCCACTTCAAATGCCTGTATATACAATCAAAAAAAATAAGTATAACATTTCATGTTAGAGTATTGATTACCAAGTCATTCAACTCCATTCTTGTCTGCTTTTGATGCAAATGTGTTGTGAACAGTACCTTTCACTATATTTCTCCATATTTCCTGTTTGAATATTAGCTAGTTACATTGATTGTCATTATACTTACTTCATTGGACTTTACTACACCTCGTACAAATTTTCTTTGAAAAATACAATGTTGTAATGAAATAATAAATAATGTAGCAGTTATTACAAATGTAACAATTCTCCTAATGCTATGATTAGTGATATTTTTCCTCACTCTAATGAAACTAATCATTAAGAGCATTGCAGAGTATGTTCAGATTTGTACATGTAGCAGCATGCCTAAGCATGCAATTTTGCTAATTGGGAAGAGTTGGCCAAATTTGCATGAAGTGAAGTTAAGAGTGATACAAGTGAAATTAATCCCAAGAATTAATGCCTATGAATGCTGTTATATCAATTCCATACTAGCTATTAGCTACTCATCTGAGTTCTCTGGGTCTCTTCTTCCTCTTATAATTTTTGTACTTCCTCCTATTGCTATCATAATTATCCAATATAACTGGAGCAGGGGATGTATAGTGTGGGGAGTACCATAACTGAGAGGGAAGAGAACTGGTGGCAGTTAACTGAGACCTAACAGTTCACATTAAAAACAAATTGAGGTGTGAATTTCACACCACATGGCAGGAAGTGCAAATATACTATATATGATGCAAAAAAAATTACATTATTTGAGGCTACACCCCTCAAAATAATACAGTAGCTTCAACCACACCCCTTAGTTATAGCCATTACAATGTATCTAAGTCTCTAAAATGGTATAACTGTCAACTTAGTAAGTTGTTAGTGATGTATTGAAATGGAGAGACTGACACACCAAATAGTAGAAGCGTGCATTCAAACTACCATTTTAGTGTTAATTTGGTGGGTTTTCATGCCAAAATATTTACAGTGCACACTTAGAATTTCACATGGAAGGTTCTGCATTGAATGGAAAACATACAACCACTGACTAAAGCCAGTGATATATGTTTTCCTGTAGTCCATAAATCAGAAAATTGTTGAAAATTGAAAAGAAAAAAAAAGAGAGAAATGATTGCCGTATTTACATTATAATAAAAATAGCAAGATGTGGTGTAAAAGCACAACACCACAACCAATGGCTGTAGCGTACATTCATGATAAATGATGCAATGATTAGAAAACTGGTGGAAATTGGGGTGTCGAGACAGCGCATCCTGTAAAACATTCTTTTTGGTGCAACTAAACACCCCATTTTTAACAGTGAAGAGAGCACTATAGCTATCCTCAGGTTTTATGATAGCAAACACACACATATACATGTATATATATATAATTATATATATAATATTTATATACATACTGTATATATACACACACATAATGTACATACAACTAAAACAAGCATGATCACTTAACCATGCTATGCTTGCACACATGGGTAATGAAAAGGAGAAAAGAGTGCTTGATAGCCATGCCGGTATTTTTCCAGTGCACTCAGTTGTAGGGATATGACTGGAGTAGCTAACCATGGTGAAGGGAATTACAAGTACGATAGAATTATTGTTACTCAATATAATTATTGCATCCACAATACCACTACTATTAAAAATATGTCTAACAAGATTATTATTGTGAAATTGTAAGCAAATTGTTATGTACCAGTTGCCTGCTATTTTCATGCTGAGCAAAGTAGGTATTTACTTAACATCAACACTGATTGAATTAATCACTACCTCCTCATCCATGTTGCTACACCAGGTGAGGTAAAGTAAAGAACAAAAAGAAGAATGAACACGCGGGGAACACATAACTGCACGTTTCGCGGTGAGCTCTGACCCCCCCCCCCCCCCCCCCCCCCCCAGCATCGGTGAACACATATCATCCCTAAAGTTAAATGTTCGGGAGGGAACACGCGCAGCGGGGGAACGTGAATCACTTAACAGGACTAAATTCGCGAAAAACTTGCGCACGGCGAGCGCGCATGCCTGGACTTCATGTGAAATTTGTCTATAATAGAGCTATAGCTAGTACTTTCTTGTTTCTCTTTCAGTGTCAATAAGTTGAAGAGAAAGATTTATTACTTAGCAAAGATAAGATAAAATAAACATAGCCCAAACAGCATTCATTTATTGTTGTCAGCATCAACATAACATTTTTGTAAACATTGCCATTATTTACTAGCATTCCATTGTTGTTTTGCATATTATCATATAATTATAATTGTTCTTGTTGTTACCATTGCCATAATAATTATTATTAACAATAACAACAAAATTAAAAATAATAATAAAAATGATAAGAACAATAAAATAATAACGATAATATTAATAAAATTGTGGGGCACCTTTGAGTTTGAGGATGTAGGCTTTATAGCTACTCAGACTGCCCTCAGAAATGCATAACTGCCACCAGAGTTGATCAATATTATAGCTGATACTGCATCCTCAGCAGTAACTAAATCAAATACTCCTCCAATGCTCAGATGTATATAAAGGAGCAATTAATTAATAGCATGCATGAGATGTGTGAAGGTAACTACAACCAAAGACTTATCGAAGATATGATGGGATAGTTAAATATTATATGGCCGTCCATCCACAAGTGTAACATAAAAAGAAATGAGGCACTGACTGTGCCCATTATGTGAGAGCACACTAGCTAAGAGAATGTTTTAGAACAGTTAGGTAAGTTACAGGTGTGATTATGCAATGTGTGATATGATAATATCTCTTTATTCTTCATCCTCTTGTGGGCAGCCCCACAATTATAGTAACAATAATTACTATTACCATGTACTGAACTCAAGTACTCCCATAGAGATTAATACAAATCAAACTACCCCAATATTTTACCATTACATCCCCTTTGGCATTCTAAAAGTGTTTTTGCATCCCCTTGGGGTTAAATCCAATTTTTCTGTCTTCATAATAAAATTTTCATGGTAAATAAAATACATCATTTCGACATATCTATATATGTGTTATTCTTTTATCTATTAGTGAATTATCACTATTATTATTGTGTGTCTTAAGATGCTGTGAACATTGTGAAACTTGGTATCTGTGTTGCTGTAGGGAAGCCAATATTGATTGTACAACCAGTGAGTGTTGATCCAGCAAGCAGGGAGTCAAGTCTTGATTTGCAGTACCACTTGATGAAATACTAGAAATTGAAGGCTCAGGCTACCTGTATGAGCTCAAGACATACAGAGCTGGAGAAAGATCCATTTTAGTGGTCAGGCCAAGAAAAGGTGTGGTCATGGGTGTGGCCAGTACACAGAGATATGTAATGAAATGTGCCACTTTAGTAACAATATAACACATAATCATTGTTTGCAATGAAAGTGTTTATAAACATGACTCCAAAGTCTGTTTTTTCTCTCCATGCCCCAAAAAGTGGTCAGGCCATACCCTAACCAGCCTGACAATGTACTCCGGCCCCTTTGTTGTTCTAGTGAGGCCTTTTTGTAATTGTTGAGATGCCGCCAGTTATCAAGTGCCCTCTGTGCACAGACAAGCACAACTTAGTTTGGTGTCAACCCTTCGCCCACTATGACGTAGACAAAAGAAACAAGTTTGTTTGGGAGAAGCGATTGTGTACAAACTGTCTAGGAGAAGGACATGGCTACACGCACTGTCCCTCCAAGTACACCTGCCGAACATGCCACAATAAACACCACACAATGCTGCATTGAGAAAAGTCCACCAGAGAAGCCACGAATGCAGTCTTTTGTGTCAAAGTTCAACCACATGATGTGGATTCAGACAAAACTGACAGGGACGTGACATTCGTGGAGACAGCTATGGTGGTAGCCATGTCAGGCAGTATCACACCAGAGCCAGAGTATTGAGATCAGACGTTAAATCACTCTGACAAATGTGTTGCCTTGTCACCTTATAATTTGTGATGGTGGACGCATCTGAAGTGACTCCTTATCAATTAAAGAGTGTACGACAGTTTCCCCTCGTATAATTTGTGATAGTGGGCGCATGTGAAGTGACTCCTTATCAATTAAAGAGTGTACGACAGTTTCCCCTCGTATAATTTGTGATAGTGGATGCATCTGAAGTGACTCCTTATCAATTAAAGAGTGTACGACAGTTTCCCCTCGTATAATTTGTGATAGTGGGCGCATGTGAAGTGACTCCTTATCAATTAAAGAGTGTACGACAGTTTCCCCTCGTATAATTTGTGATAGTGGATGCATCTGAAGTGACTCCTTATCAATTAAAGAGTGTACGACAGTTTCCCCTCGTATAATTTGTGATAGTGGATCGCATTTTTCCAGAAGTGGCCCAAAATCATATGATCAAAAAACTGAGCAGTTTGCGTCACAATGGCCAATTCTTGCAATTTTTCTTCCTTAAAATTTACGTTGGAGGGATGAGGGGATGGGGAAAGGGGGAGGGAGGGAGGGAGGGGAGGGAGAGAAAAAACTTCTAACATTCACTAATAATGTATTTACCATATATAATAGGGACATGCAGGCCTCTACATACCTTAAGAAATCCCACTTCAAAGTATCCCTCTACATAATTTTAGCGTTCAATGTGAAGAATGCTGGCTAACGTGGAGTTCGGAAGATAATTCAAGTGTTCTCTTATGGCCTTGTTTACAACATCTGGGTATATAAAAGGTGAATCACCGGTGTGCCTTTGACCAAGCTCCTCCAGTCAAACTAAAAAGTAGTTGCAAAAAGAAAAGCCTTCCAGAATAGCTCATATTCATCAAGTATGTTAATATGAGTGTCAACACAAACAGGGGTTATAACCATTTTTGCTGTATATAGCAGAGTAATAAACTCTTAGGCTCCGATCAATGCTGGGGTGTATACCAAATTACTGCTTGATTGAAGGTGATCCCTAAGGATTAGTATTAGCGTACTTGACAGTATACTGTAAATCCTGTGTAGATGAAATTTAGGCAAGTCAATAGCCAACAGTACTCTTCTTCTTTTATCCCGCAGTGTTCCTCACATTGATTTTGTGTTTTCCTTATGTTAAGGTCCTCACGACTTATTCTTAGCCTGTTTCCAGTTTGTTTGTGTACTAAGTTGCTGTAATTTGTTCTTTTCTAGGAAATTGACCAAAACTGGCCAAAACTGATTGTGAAATCATCAGTACCCAGCTTATGGCCTTTCATACACAATATCTAGGACTTGTTTCCAAATACAGCATGGAAAAACCCTTTCTTTAGCTAAAATTTACTAAGACATAGTTCAAAATAAAGGAGGAAAAACTGTTGCGTACTCTTTAATTAGCTAGAATTCACTAACACATGTGTCTACGCTTCAAAATACAGGAGGGAAAACTGTTTAATTAGCTAGAATTCACTAACACTTATGTCTATGCTTCAAATAAAGGAGGGAAACTTGCGTAAAGGAGGGATGCATATTTTTTTTAATTAGCTGGAATTGATAATAATAATGAAGACTAGTTTACACGAAGTCCGGGCATGCGCGCACGAGACGCGAAGTAGTGTTAATTTGTACGAATGATGTGGCCGTGTTGAGTGAGAAGACTAGGAGACTCAGCTAAGGTATAATAACCCCATTAAAGTATTTAAGAAACAATAATCTGATAAAGAATTTAGGGTGTTACTGATTAATGAACGATGTAGATAGCCACTATGTGGCTTAATGCTAGAATCGGCTGTGCATTTTCACAAACTAATTTAATGGTAGTAACTTACTGCAATTCATTTTCTTAATTATTGTGATAAGAGTAAACAAGACTCGAATAGAAGATGAAGCTGCCTGTTCAACTGGGCTGGTTAATCCATCAGCAACTATTTGTGACTAAACAAGTAGAAGGAAAGTGCATCTTTCTGATTTTGCTTTTTTTTTTTTACTACAGTTACTAGTTAGTTTCAATCTGCAACAGCAACTAAAAGCTGAGTTTTTATCATGAAAAAATACATTAATTTTTTTAAAAACAAAACACACAATTAAAAAGTATAAAAATTGAGTACACGCTATTATACTGCCACCTTCTTCTCCACGACCATCTGAAGGAAATCCAAACACATTCCATCAAAATAAATCAAGAGAAAAAACTTTCATGAGCTGACCTTGCAAACAGGACACTTCTTCATCCTGTGTCCACATTCAGAGCACACGATCACATGACCACATGGGTGGAGTCTGATGTCACACTCATCCTCACACACCATACACAGCGGAGGAGACTGACTATCTGCTACTTACAAACATAATAAACGGAACACACGCACACAAAAACAACAACAGTGTGCTTACACAGTGCAGAGTGAGTTTATTGATGTCAACATAATGTTAAAATTCTAAATTTTAATAAATACTTTCTTCCTCAGCTATAAGTTAAACACACAAACCTTCAGCACTTCAAACTGCAGAATAATAGCTAATTGACAAACTGTAATCTGCTACCGACAGACCGAGATCTGCTGATGACAGATTGAATAAGGTTACATATTTCCACTGCACATGTACAGTGGGGAATGATTGAAATACGACAACAACAACACAATAACAACAGCAGGAAAGACTTACTACTACTCAACGAGCTCCTCTCAGTCACTAGGTTTGATGGCAAAAGGCTCGACTGTTCTTGTCCTATAAGGTACCCTTTGTCACGCTGGGCAGCAAGAACTGTTTTAGACTCCACAGACCTGACATCTTTGTTGTGGGCACTGGATACTGAGTTAGGATTTTCTACTAAAGAGACGTATTTCTCCTTAGCATCCAGCGGCAGAGAATCATAGTTCTTCACTGGTTTAGTGAAGGAGTTCTTCACAGCCAAAGGCTTGGATGGGGCAGTGACAGTGACAGCTGGGTTGAATGGGGTGGATTTCAGATTGGTATAGGATGAAACTGAGAATGAAGTCGTAGGAGTAATAGTAGTAGTAGCTGCTGTGATTGGAGATATGGAGGGAAGTGTTGGATGCTGCATAGGGACAGAGGTTGGTGTGGTATCACAGCTGGTGTCTGAAGAACTGATGGGAACCACAAGACTGAAAGAACTGTCGTTGGATGTACTCGAAGTTGACTCAATGGACACGCCAGACAACTGTGAGGTTTGAGGCTTTCTGGGTCCAACTTGTGATGCTGAGGGAACATCAGTGGATGTCAGAGACTTGCCGGGAGGAATGGATGATGAAGGAGTGTCAGTTAATGATAGAGAGTTGCTGGGAGCTACTGGTGACAAAGAGGGCGTGTCTGTTGTTGCCTGGGTTATGGAGGGAATGCCAGCGGATGTTGAAGGTGTGGTACGGGAAGTGGATATTGAAGGTGATGTGTAGGCAGGTAAGAATAATGGAAGTGATTCAGTGAGTAGTCTAGAAGAAGATGTGGACCCAGGATCAGTCCTAAGTTCAGGGGGTGTGGCCTGTGACACAGTAGCACCTGCAGTAGACGTCCGTGTGCTCAAAGAAGTGAGTCTATCTGCAATACCACTTCTTTCCAGAGCCTCTCTGTCTCTTTGTCTGACAGTCGATGAAGTGTGAAACTTGAAGGACTGGATCTGTTGGTGAGATACAGGTAAACATAGTATCCTGCTGTTACTATGGCATTGAGCACACTGTACCTGGGATAAACCACTCTTCACTCTTGCTTCTCTTCTTTCTCTTCTCTTCAAACTCCCACTGAAGTTTCCAGGTCTATTTAAAAGAATGTTAAGTTACAGAAGACGTATAAATACATTATGGAATGACAATCTTCAGCTAAGATTTAGATTTTCCCATTGGTTGGTGTTGAACTTTTACTTGAGCTCCAAGCGCAATACTCCTAACCATTCCCCAGCCCCCTTCCCTCCTAACCATTCCCCCGCCCCCTTCCCTCCTAACCATTCCCCAGCCCCCTTCCCTCCTAACCATTCCCCAGCCCCCTTCCCTCCTAACCATTCCCCAGCCCCCTTCCCTCCTAACCATT